>Ga0256404_1001609_pt1 | contig 53585 bp, 46 predicted proteins | sample RumenRJG_01DNA_FD_185990 | JGI IMG/M metagenome (GOLD analysis project Ga0256404, IMG submission 185990) | Bovine rumen microbial communities from Lethbridge, Alberta, Canada - RJG_01 | ecosystem: Host-associated > Mammals > Digestive system > Stomach > Rumen | place: Canada: Alberta | collected...
TATCGAGGGTTCTAAGGAGCGTATCCAGCTCTTCCGTGGTGTCGTTATCAAGATTAGCGGCCATCAGGAGAAGAAGCGTTTCACTGTTCGCAAGATGTCGGGTACTATTGGCGTAGAGCGTATCTTCCCATTGGAGTCTCCCAACATTGAGAGCATTGAGGTGAACAAGGTTGGTAGGGTTCGTCGCGCTAAGCTGTACTACCTGCGCAACCTGACCGGTAAGGCTGCCCGTATCAAGGAGAAGCGTAGCGGTCTGGCTGGCAAGGAGTAATCCCAACCCACACGACATAAAAAAGAGACATTTCACTGCTGAGATGTCTCTTTTTTTGTTTCTTCATCTTTCATCTCCCTGTGTCCTCCATAGATGGTCTCGCCACCCAGGTCGCCCTGCACGGTTTCCTTGAACGATTCCCAGTCTTGGAAGCCTGCCAGCAGGGATAGCCGGTCGAGCGTCTTGCGGTTGGGTTTCTTCAGCAGTTCTTTCTCGACGGCCTCCAACAGTTTTCGTAGTGCATGTCTCTTTTTCTCCATATCGGGTGCAAATTTACGAAATAATGCATAATTCATAATGCATAATTCATAATTTTTTTGTAATTTTGCAGCAAATTCGAATTTATACCTATTTATATATGAAAGAATTAGCACTGAAGTACGGATGTAATCCCAACCAGAAGCCCTCACGTATCTTTATGACGGAGGGCGAGTTACCCATTGAAGTGATTAACGGCCGTCCTGGCTACATCAACTTCCTCGACGCATTCAACGCGTGGCAGTTAGTGAAGGAGCTGAAGGCTGCCACAGGTCTGCCCGCAGCAGCCTCGTTCAAGCACGTCAGCCCTGCTGGTGCCGCCGTTGGTCTGCCTCTGAGCGACACGCTGAAGAAGATTTACTTCGTGGATGACATCCTGGGACTGGACGAGAGTCCTATCGCTTGTGCCTATGCCCGTGCACGTGGTGCAGACCGCATGTCGAGCTATGGTGACTTCGTAGCACTCTCTGACACCTGCGACGCTACCACTGCCCTGCTCCTGAAGCGCGAGGTGAGCGACGGCGTCATTGCACCCGACTACACTCCAGAGGCTATCGAGATACTGAAGGACAAGCGCAAGGGAACGTATAACGTGATTAAGATTGACCCCAGCTACAAGCCCGCCCCCATCGAGCGTAAGCAGTGCTTTGGCATTACCTTCGAACAGGGACGTAACGAGATTAAGCTGGACGACCCCGCACTGTTTGAGAATATCCCCACACAGAACAAGACATTCACGGCCGAGGCGAAGCGCGACCTGATCATCGCTCTCATCACACTGAAATACACCCAGTCAAACTCTGTCTGCTACGTCAAGGACGGTCAGGCCATCGGTATCGGTGCTGGTCAGCAGAGCCGCATCCACTGTACCCGTCTGGCTGGCAACAAGGCCGACATCTGGTGGTTGCGCCAGCACCCGAAGGTAATGGCTCTTCCCTTCAAGGAGGGCATCCGCCGTGCTGACCGCGACAACACCATCGACGTGTATATCTCTGAGGACGAGCACGACGACGTGCTGCGCGACGGTGCTTGGCAGCAGTTCTTTACCAAACAGCCAGAGGTGCTGACGATGGCTGAGAAGAAGGAGTGGATAGCCAAGAACACCAAGGTAGCTCTAGGCTCTGATGCTTTCTTCCCCTTCGGCGACAACATTGAGCGTGCCCACAAGAGTGGCGTAGAATTCATTGCTCAGGCTGGCGGCTCTGTTCGCGACGATCATGTCATCATGACCTGCGACAAGTACGGCATTGCCATGGCATTCACCGGCGTAAGATTGTTCCATCATTAAACTAGTAGAACTAGTATATCTAGTCATACTAGCAAAAAAGAAGAATATGGCTACAGGAGAAAAAGATTTCCAAGACATCTTGGTAAATGGCATCAACTTCGGTCGTGGCGGTGGCCCTCGCAAAGAGGACGGCAAGGTAAAGACCAAAGCCAAGAAGAAGAAATACATCACCGGTGCTCACGGTAGCGGCTCTGCCAAGCAGAAGGCCAAATACCGTGAGCAACGGGCCAACAGGCATAAGTGATGTAAGATGTAAGAAGTAAGATGTAAGATGTGATACTAAAACAAACTACTAATGAGAACTACTATTTTATCCTTCTTTCTGGCTGCTGCGATAACTGCAGCTGGACAAAAGTACGTCGGCGGTGACATCTCGATGCTCACCAAGTATGAGGAAGCCGGCGTGGTCTATAAGGACAAGGACGGCAATGCCGTACAGCCGTTGCCCTTCTTCAAAGAACAGGGACTGAACGCCATGCGCGTCCGCCTGTTTGTTGACCCATCCTTAGACAACGACAAGGCAGTCTGCCAAGACCTGGACTACGTCAAGGCGTTAGGCAAGCGCATCAAGGACCAGGGCATGGCCTTCATGCTTGACTTCCACTATAGCGACACGTGGGCAGACCCTGCCAAGCAGTGGACGCCCGATGCTTGGAAGAGCCTCAACGACGCACAACTCTACGAACAGATTTACACCTACACAAAGGACTGTCTGCAGCAGTTGAAGGCCGCTGGTGCCACCCCCGACTACATCCAGACGGGTAACGAGATTTCGTATGGCATGATGTGGGGCATCAAAGGAACGACTGCCAACCGCTGTTACACCAACTCGCCTGACGCTAACTGGAACCGCTTCTTCAATCTGCTAAAGAAGGCTGGTCAGGCCTGTCGCGAGGAGTGTCCTAACGCGAAAATCATCATCCACAGCGAGCGCACACCCAAGCCTGCCGTGCTGACAGACTTCTTCGACCGCATGAAGAATGCTGCCATTGATTACGACATCATCGGACTGAGCTACTATCCAGACCACCATGGTAATCTGGCCACGTTGGAGACTGCCCTGACAACTCTGGAAAACAAGAACTACGGCAAAGACATCTGGATTGTCGAGACAGGTTATAGCTATGCATGGAGCATTGGCAGCGAATACGACTATACGGCCACCTACCCTTATACCGAAGAAGGCCAGCGCCAGTTTACTGCTGACCTGGTTACGAAGCTGAACAGCCACAGCAGCGTGAAGGGACTGTTCTGGTGGTGGCCAGAGGACAACGGCAACATGAGTGTGACAGACAGCTGGTGGAACGCCGCCCTATATAACCACAACACGGGCAAGCCCTATGCTGCCTTCTACGAACTGAAGAACTTCAACGATGGCAGCGCGAGCGTTCAAGAGATAAGAGGAAAGAAGGATGATGCAAACGCAAGTTTCTACGACCTCCAAGGCCGGAAATGCACACCACAAACGAAAGGTCTCTACATCTGCAATAACCAGAAAAGAATAGTCCGCTAACAATTAGCGGACTATTTCTATTTTCAGAAGTTCAGCTCCCTACCCCGATAGAAATCGAGCAGCGCCTGCTGATAGAGGTTCTCATAACGTGCCTGTACCAAGTCACTCTCTGCTTTCAGGTAGTTGTTCTTTGACTCGTTGAACTCGGTGATGTTAGCCTTTCCGTTCTCATACTTAGCCTGCATCAGCGAAAAAGCATCCTTACTCGATTGGACGGCAGCCTCACTGCTATGGTATTTGGAGTCTGCAGCAATGGCATTATAGTACACCTGCTGGATTTCCTTGTAAAGCGTCTTCTTCACATTCTCCAACTGCAGCTGTTGATTGTCATAGTCTATGCGTGCAGAACGAATGCTGTTACGTGTCTGGAAACGGGTGAAGATAGGCACACTCAGGTTCAGTCCGATATACTGGCTGAAATTGTTCTTCATCTGAGTGGCAAAAGGATCTGCCTGCATACCATTGGTCTTGTAGTAGTTTGACTGCAAGCCAGCACTGAAATTCAGCGTGGGATAAAGGGCAGCCTTCGCAATATGGATGTTGCGCTCGGAAGCCGTCAGACGGAGCTGTTCAGCCTGCACCTCCGGCTTCAGGGTCAGTGCCTCCTGGTAAATGGCATCGGGGGAGATGCCCACTAGAGAACTGGTGGGAGCAGTTTCGATAAAGGGGCGAACGATGGAGAAACCTTCTGGTGAGGGCAACTCCAGCAGCTGGGTAAGGGCAAGGATGGCCAGCTGGAGGTTATTGTCAGCCTGTGTAGCAGTCAGACGGGCTTGTGCCAATGTGGACTGTTGCTGGGAGAGTTCTGCCGGGCTGGACTTACCATTCTTCACAAAAGCCTCCAGACGCGCCACCTGTGCCGAGTCGATAGCAATCTGGCGCTGTGCAACCTCAGCAATCTCTATATCGTAGAGAATCTGCACATAAGCTTTCGCCACCTGCATGCGGATATCGTTCTTGGCCTTCTCCAAGTCTTGCGTAGCCGCCTCAAGGTTCAGCTGGTTCAACTTTATCTGATTAGGAATCTTGAAACCAGTAAAGAGAGGAACTGTCGTACCAAGGCTGAAGCTGGTAGAGCTGGTAGAGCGGTTGGTATAGGTATTGTCGAGCGTCAGGCCACGTCCAAAGGAGAAGCTCTCAGAGGCCGAGGCGCTGAGGTCTGGCAGTCGTGAATTCTTGGCTGTCGACAACTGGATGTCACGCTGCTTGCGCTGATTGCCCTTCTGCTTGATGCTGATATTATGCTCGACGGCATAGTCAGCACACTGGCGAAGCGTCCAGGACTGCTGAGCGGAAGCAGGAAGGGTGATGAGGACTGCGGCAAGACCGCAGCATACGAAACACTTATTCATAGCTTAATCCTTCTTATCGTCGGTAATCATCTCAGGGCCACGAACCTTATCCTTGGTGGTAAGACCCTTCTTAATCTCGATATTCACACCATCAGAGAGACCTGTAGTAACAGCCGTGCGCTCATAACTCTTCTGCTTCCCTTCACCTTTTATTATATATACAAAAGTAGAGTCACCGCTGAACTCAATGGCACTCTCGGGAACGGTGAGCACCTTGTCAGCCTTGGCCAGCACAATCTCGGCATTAGCGCTATAGCCAGAACGGATTTTACCGCCCTCAACCAACTTGACGGCAGCTTTGATTTCAAACTGGTTGGCACCATTGCTCTCAACAGCCTTTGGAGAGATATACTCCAAGGAGGCGTCAAACTTCAGGTCCTGCAAAGCTCCGATAGTAATCTCCATGTTCATGCCATTGACTAATTGTCCCACTTCTGTCTCATCAATATTTCCACGGAAGATGAGGTCGTTCATGTTAGCAACAGTAGCAATGGTAGTACCATCGTTGAAAGTATTAGAGAGGATAACGGAGTTACCTACCTTGACAGGAATATCAAGAATCACACCAGAGATGGTAGAACGGATGAGCGTAGAAGAAGCCTTGGCATTCGACTTCGACACACCATCTCTTATCACTTCCAGCGCATCCTCTGCGGCCAGTTTCTCATGCTTAGCCTGATTCAGCGCCTGTTTGCTCTTGTCATACTCGTCAGCAGATACGAGCTTCTGATTGTAGAGGTTCTCTTCTCTGTTGAAATCTGTCTGAGCCTGCTTCAGGTTGATCTCTGCCAGACGGACACGCATCTCTGCTGAACTCAGCTGATTCATATCAGGAATCACTTTTACCTTGGCAATCACATCACCAGCATTCACATAGTCACCCGGCTCCTTGTACAGTTCCGCGATGATACCAGAGATTTGCGGTTTGACATTTACCTCGTTGCGAGGCTCTATCTTACCTGTGATAATCGTGGTTTTCTGGATGCTATCCAGTTTGGGCGTAAACTCATTGTAAACCACTTCCTTGGGTTGGCTTTTCTGCCACAGGAACACGAAGGTTCCGATGAAAATCAGCGCGATAATAACGGCGATAATCAGTTTGCTGTACTTTTTCATATCTTAGTTGTTTTTTGTTGTTTCTTTGTTTTGGTGTCGGCGGGAAAACCGCTGACCACATCTATTATTCGTCACGCATAGCGTCGACAGGTTTAATACTCATAGCGCGAGCGGCAGGGGCAAGGCCAGCCATAACGCCCATCGCACTGACCATAAAGGCTGCCAGGAGGGCTGTCCAGAAACCTATCTGGAAGTGGGCCGTGACGATGCCATCCTCTGTATTTCCCAGTTCAAGCATCTGAAGAATCATCACTCCGAAGAGGATACCACTCATACCTGCCACCAGGGTCAGCACAATACTCTCGGAGATGATTTGTGAGAGAATCATCCGCGGAGTGGCTCCAATGGCACGGCGAATACCAATCTCTGTGGTACGCTCGCGGACAGTCACCATCATGATGTTCGACACACCGATAGCCCCAGCCAGCAAGGTACCAAGTCCCACGAGCCAGATAAGGAAGTTGACACCACGGAACAGGTTGTCAAGCATCTGGAAGAGCACCTCCGTATTGAATACCATAGCACCTTGTTCGTCGGTAGGATCAATGGCGTGAGCCCTGGCGATGGTCTCTCGGATGCGGTCGGTGACTTTCGACATAACGACCCCTGGACGTCCGGTAACGGCAATCAGGTCAACGGCATTACCGCGGTTGTAGGCCTGCTGCATGAAGGTTAGCGGCAGGATAACACCGGTACCGTTTTCTCCACTGATGTTGACGCCCTCACTCATATTGTAGTCGACACCTACTATCTGATAGTAGATGTTGTCGATGCGGATGCGCTTACCGCAGGGATCGCCACCACCAGGAAACAGTTCCTTGTAGGTTTTCTTCTGGATGACGCACACCTTACGATGGTCGCGAATGTCAGCCTCATCGATGTATCTGCCGTAGAACAGCTTCGGCTCATTGACCCGCTGGTAGTCGGGCATGGCTCCACTGACACCAATTGTGGCTTTGCGGTCTGCGTAATAGGCTGTACCACCATTCGAGAAGAGCAAGGGTGTAATCACATCAAGTTCTGGCACACTGTGTCGGAGGCGTGCAATGTCATTGTAGTCCATATGCCAATTGCGACCTTTGCGAAAACCCTTGTACGCCTTGCTCGTAGGCTGTGCCCATACCAGGGCGCTATTGGTGGCAAAACCCGCAAAGTTCTGCTGCAGCTTCTCTTTCAGGCCTTGGCCGCCACCCATCAGCGCAACAAGCATGAACACGCCCCAGAAGACGCCGAAGCCCGTCAGGAACGAGCGCGACTTGTTACGTGTCAGCGTGTCAAGTATTTCTCTGTATGTATCTAAATCTATTCTCATGATAATGCTTAATTCTTAATGTCTAATGCTTAATCAGTCAGCGCGAAGCGCCTCAATGGGACGAATGCGGCTTGCCTTATAAGCTGGGATGAGTCCTGCTATCGTTCCAGCAATAATCATTACCAGTGTGGCCTCCACACAGACATCCAGTCCGACTGTCGGGTCAAGGAACATGGTGGCTTGGAAGAGTCCCGTGTCAATGACTTCATGACCGATGGTGGCATCCATATACTCGTTGACCGCCACGCCCAGCACCATACCAATGTATCCAAAGAACGTCGTAATGATGACACTCTCGATGATGATGAGTTTCAGTATGCTCCAAGGCTTGGCACCTATCGCCTTGCGGATGCCAAACTCATGAGTACGTTCCTTGACGGTGATGAGCATGATATTCGACACGCCCACGATACCAGATAGTAGCGTAAACAATCCCACTATCCACAGCGCGGTGCGGATAATACCGATACCTTGTTCCATCTGCAGGTTCTGGGTGAAACGGTTCCACAGCCAGACAGCATCCTCATCTTCAGGATGTGCCTGGTGTTCAGCATTCAGGCGGTGACGGTAGCTGCGTTCAAAATCCTCGTTAGCCTTCTCCGTCTGCAGTCCGTGGAAGGTGAATTCTATGCGTCCTGCGTCATCAGTCTTAGCACCGTAAATGCGCTTGATAGCCGTATAACTGCTGAACGCATTTGAGCGTCCATTCTGCTGTTCCTTATAGATACCCACCAACTTGAAGGCAAAATTTCCGACGTTGAGGAAGTCACCGATGCGACACTTCAGTTCCTTGACCTGCTTGTTGCCTAACACCAATACTTTGCGGCTTTCCTTCACGTCAATCTCATTGATAAAACGGCCTTGCAGGATTTCCACTTTATCGATTTTCGTGTGGTTGGGATAGACACCACTGATACTCGTTGAAACATACTGCTGTCCATAACTGATAGTTGCTGAAGTGTTGTACTGGGCACCTACCTCGTCGACATTCTCAGAGAATTCTCGCTCAGTAATCGCCATATCGCTCTCGTGCAGGCGGATATCGCGGCCTTCCTTCAGTCCCTGATAGGGTTTCGACGTCCATCCGCCGAAGACAACCATTGACGATGACAAGAAGCGCTCGCTCTGCTTCAGATTGGCATTGATGAGTCCGTTACCGGCACCCAACAGCACAATAATCATAAAGATGCCCCACGCCACTGCAAAACCTGTCAGTGTCGTGCGCAGCTTATTCCTTCGGGCTGTCTGCCATATTTCTGTTATGATGTCTCGCATAGCCTTACTTCATCATTCCATTGATGCCGAATGGGCTGGCATCGTGGTTCAAGTTCTCTTCTATCTGTCCGATGATACCATCCTTGATATGTACAATTTTGTTGGTTTCATTGGCCACGCCGCTTTCGTGTGTCACCACAACGATGGTCATGCCGTCGTCCTGGTTCAGTTTCTTCAGCAGCTGCATCACCTCTACCGACGTCTTAGAGTCCAAAGCGCCAGTAGGCTCATCGGCCAGGATAATCTGTGGTTTTGTGATGAGTGCACGGGCAATGGCCACACGCTGTCTCTGACCACCCGACAACTCGTTGGGATAGTGTTCAGCCCAGTCGAGCAGTCCAAGGCGTTCGAGATACTCCAGGGCAAGCGCATGACGCTTGCGCCTGGACACCCCTTGATAAAAGAGCGGCAACTCCACATTTTCTACTGCAGTCTTGAAAGAAATCAAGTTGAATGACTGGAAGATAAATCCAATCATCTTGTTACGATACTCAGCAGCACGGGTCTCGGAAAGGTTCCAGATGGGAACACCAGCAAGTTCGTAGATGCCAGAGTCGTAGTTATCCAGAATACCCAATATATTCAGTAAGGTACTCTTTCCTGAGCCCGACGCTCCCATGATGCTGACGAATTCTCCCTTCGCAATGTCAAGGGATATACCTTTCAGTACATGGAGCGGTTGGGCACCTTGGTAGGTTTTGTTGATGTCTTGTAAATGAATCATAGAAACAAACTTTTTACCTTAGTCTTTCTGTTCATTAGACGTTGTCTCGTTGCCAAAAGTTGCAGCATATGCACTTTTAACATCTTCTAACGTGATTCCTAACAATTGCATCTGACGGAACAACTCTGGCAGACGCTCTTTCATAAACTCCTGCTTGCGCACTTTCAGTATCTGCTTGCGAGCACCAGGAGTAACAAAGTAACCCAAGCCACGCTTGTTGTAGATAATTTCCTCGCGTGCTAACTGTTCATAGGCCTTGACGGCTGTGTTGGTGTTTACCTCCAGCAGCACGGCATACTCTCGGACGGACGGAATACGGTCGTCGTCCTTGTATGTTCCAGACAGGATCTCATCGCAGAGGCGGTCAGCCATCTGGATGTATATTGCTTTATCATTAGTAAATGTCATACGCTTTTCCTCTGTTTGTTTTGTTATACGTTCAACCACTTATTGTTAATAACCTGCATACGGGTAAAGAGCTTATACGACGCCCAGTAGTGAACGAAGATAAGCAAGGTCACTGTCGTATTCAGAATATAGAAGAAGGGATGGAAAATATGCGTATAGGTTTCTGTCTTCTCGTCCCAGGTGCCCGTGATGAACTCGATGTTCATGCTGTTCCAGTCTATCTGGTTCAGAAGCATTGTCAGCAAGATGGCGACAAGAACGATCGTGCAGCTGGTCAGCAGGAATTGCTGGCGGCGGAACAGGGTGCCTCCCACAATATAAAGCGAGTGAATGTAGAATACCCAAGCGAAGAGCATCCATGCCATCTGCCAATGCTCGAAAGGAGCAGGGCCGAAAACACGAGTACCTATCATTGGAATACCCCAGATAACGACGCGTCCTGTCACCCAATCAATGAATACGCGCAGAGTGTCAGCCAACAGATAGGCGCCAATGGTGATAACAGCCAACCAAAGTACGGAGAGCAGCAGATTGATGGTGTATTTCTCCATGTTGGACACGGGCCAAAGTAGGAAGGCCGAACGCTTGCGGGTGTCCTTCATGCCTGAGAAAAGGAAACTGGCACCAAAGAGCATGGAGAAGCAGAAGAAGATGACGCCGAAGACGACAGTCTGCTCTACATAGGAATTATATCTTTGATAGGCATCTGCTGCACCCCATTCTTCTAACATATATTGATAATTGTGCCCCTGCACGCGGGTAAAGAACAGGTCGGCCATAAACATGACGAGGGTAAAGATGCCGAAGAGGCGAATCCAGGTCTTGCGCAGTACGAGGAACTGGCACTTCAGTGCCTGTGAGAATCTATTGAAATTGAATGTTTTCATTTTGCTTGCGTTTTATAGTTAAACAGAAGTTCAAGGTTCACTTGTGTCTCGGCATCGCCTTCCTGACGATGGCAGATGACCGCATTGCCCTGCAGGGTAGGCTCGGCATAGAGCACGCTGTCGTCCATCTGCTGGGGTGTACGGTATTCGAAGGTGTACTGGTCCTGTATTTCCTGCATAGAGGCATTCAGCAGTACGCTACGCTGGTCGAGGATAAGGATGTGGTCGAGCATCTGCTCCACGTCGTGTACCTGATGGGTAGAAATCATTACCGTACGTTCCTCTGTCATGTGCTGGGCAATCACCTTGCGGAACTGCGATTTCGACGGAATATCCAGTCCGTTGGTGGGCTCATCCATCAACAGATACTTGGTGTTGGTCGCCATAGCAAAGGCGATATAGGCCTTCTTACGCTGACCCATAGACAACTTGCCCAAATGTACATCAGCAGGCAACTCGAAATCAGCCAGACAACCCTGCAGGATCTCGTCGGAGAAATTGGGGTAGAAAGGCTTGTAGAGCTTCACATATTCTGAGAGGCGGATGGCAGGCATCTCGAACTCCTCCGTTACAAGAAAGATGTCGCGCAGGGTTTCGGGTTGGCGGTCTTTTGTTGCGACACCATCGCAACACACAGAACCGCAAGCTGGGCGCAACAGTCCTGATAGCAGGTAGAGCAGGGTGCTCTTACCCGTACCGTTCTTACCTAACAGTCCGTAGATGCGGTCTTCCTCCAGCTTCAGGCTGAAATCATCGAATACCAGATGTTTGCTTCCGGCATACTTAAAACTGATGTTTTTTACTTCTATCATAATTGTTTTTATTAGTTGATAATCTCGCCGTATTAGTGTACCACTTTAATAGTACACTGCAAAGGTAAAACAAAAATATTATAACTTCCAAATATTTTCGCCGAAAAATGAAATATTTAACTTCCATTAAGAATTCAGAAATCTTCAACAAGTGTTAAAGGAGGGCCGTTTGTAGATTAATAGAGGGAACATTTGCATATTAAGTGTATTATTGGTACCTTTGCATACACAAATCCCTATTAGGACACTATGAATTTGAGAAAAACCAGTCATTGCCTTAACGGCATAATAATCATATTGGCTTTATGCTTCTATACCATCAACACCTCAGGACAGACAAAAAGCCAGGAAGACACCACTGCAGCTAACTTGCTGCAGAAAGTGCGTAACGCATTTAATCAGAACAACGAGCATAATTTCTATGTAGCTATTGGCGACTACCGTAAATACTTGCTGGGAGAAGGCAATATGAACGGCTACTACCTCTGTTGGAAAAACGAGGTACTCTATGACGTTAACCACAACCACTTCTACCGTGCCCTGCGCAAGACCATGAAGATGCAGGCAGAGATGGAGCGTCGTGGTGACAACAACGAACTATACAAGGTTACTCAGCTACGAGGCATTATCTACTCGCTTCGCGGCAATATACCCTTGGCACACCAGTATTTCGAGAAAGCCTTAGAACAGGTGGACCACAGCCAAGTCCAGAATTTGGCATCCATCTACATGGATTTGTCGAACATCGAGATGGACACCCAACCTGAGGAAGCCATGAAACACCTTGACTGTGCCATTGAAATTATCAAAGGCGACGGTTCAAAATACGATTATAGCGATGCTATCGGTTTTAAAGTCATAGTAGCCTATGCCATGCGTGACTGGACAGCCGTCAACACTGCTTTCAACGAGTATATCACCATGAAAGAAGAGCTGGGAGAAGACTTCAGCACCACCTATTATTATTATGCACTTATCTGTAAAGCAGTAGCAGATAAGCACTATGACGACGCCATCAAGTTGACCTACAACCTGACGAACAGCACCGACATCTATAAGTTCCAGACCGAAATCTACGAACTGTCGGGCGATACACAACGGGCTTTCGACATCCAGAAGCACTACATGGCCATCAAAGACTCTGTGAACAACGTCATCATGAGTGAAGAAATCATGGGCACAGCCAACGATTTGGAAAGTGCGGAGGCACGCAGTCTGACCATGGAGAAACACAACACGCTGTTGAAATATGCCATCAACGGCATAGTCATTGCAGGTCTATTGTTAGGTCTTCTCATCTACCGCATGAACAAGAACCGCTACATGCGTAAATTGCAGCGCCAAAACCACGACTTGCTCATTGCCCGCGACAAGGCACAGGAGGCTAACCGCATGAAGATTAGTTTCCTACGAAATATGAGTCATGAGATACGCACTCCATTGAACATTATAAGCGGCTACGCTCAAATTATCAGCGACCCACGCACACTGACCAGTGATGCAGAACGTGCCGAAATTGCCAAACGCATTGGACACAGCACAGACACCATTGTGCGTATCGTTGACGAGATTCTCGAAATCTCAAGCAAGGAGAGCGTTCACTATATCGACAAGTCCGACCTCGTAGCATGCAACGACCTGCTGCGACACTTAGCAGAGCCTTACCAAGATTATGATGCGCCATTCGGTCTGCGTCTGGAGCTGTTGCTCAAGGACAGCTGCAAGTTCATGACCAACCGTAAAGAGGTGCAGAAGATTCTTAATCACCTGATGGACAATGCCATCAAATTCACACCTCAAGGTGGTACCATCACACTACGCAGCTATCATCATAAACTCAACCAGAACATGATTTGTTTCAGCGTTACCGATACAGGTTGCGGCATCAAGGATGGCGACGAAGAGAAGATTTTCGAACACTTCTACAAGTCCGATATATATAAAGAAGGTGTAGGCCTTGGACTGTCCGTCGCTCGACGCGTAGCCCGCCAGTTAGGTGGAGATGTCGTTCTAGACACCCGCTACAAAGAAGGCAGCCGCTTTATTCTGCAGCTGCCCAAAGATTAATTTTCCGCAAATAGTACTATCTTACTTCTGCATCAGGTGCTTGAAGCGCATGCCTTCGGCTATCTGGTCAGAAGTTTTCTTATCTACCAGCTGAGCTAGGAGCTCGTAGGCGAAGGGGAAGGCGGCAGCAGGACCTTCAGCCGTGGTGACGTTGCCATCGACGGTAACGAGGTCGGCAGTATAGGTGGCACCGTCAAGCATCTGCTCGAAACCAGGATAGCAGGTAGCTTTCTTGCCTTCAAGAAGTCCCAGTTGTCCCAATACGACACCAGGTGCGGCACAGATGGCTGCAACCTTACGACCTGCGGCAAACTGGTCGACAACGGCCTTGCAGACACCCTTATGTTCAAAGAGGTTCTTGGCACCAGGCATTCCTCCTGGCAGGAAGACAAGATCAGCATCAGAGAAGTCACCTTGCTCAAACATGATATCTGCCTCGATGTTCACTCCATGTGCTGAAGTTACTAAAGGGAAGTCGCTGATGCTAACCGTAGTTACGTCAACACCTCCGCGACGCAGAACGTCCACGGGAATGAGGGCTTCGACATCTTCGAAACCGTCAGCTAAAAATACATATACCTTTTTCATCATTCAAATGGGTTTATTAGGATTAATGGGCAAGAGCCGCAAGATATCGTTTGATAGTTTCCTGCAGGCCAAGGTAGAGGGCATCGCAGATAAGTGCATGACCAATGCTGACCTCATCTGTCCAGGGAATCTGCTGGTGGTAGTAGGCAAGGTTCTCCAGCGACAGGTCGTGACCAGCGTTGAGTCCCAGTCCTACACGGCGTGCCTCTTCGGCAGCAGCAATAAAGGGAGCGATGGCTGCCTCGCGATTGGCCGCATAGCCTGAGGCATAGGGCTCAGTGTATAGCTCCACGCGGTCAGCACCACAGGCTTTCGCACCTTCCACCTGACGTGGGTCAGCATCAACAAAGATGCTGGTGCGGATACCCGCATTCTTGAAGGTCTTGCAGGTGTCAGTAAGGAAAGCCTTGTTCTCGATAGTGTCCCATCCGTGGTTCGACGTTATCTGGTCGTGACCGTCAGGAACGAGTGTTACCTGTGTAGGCAACACCTCCAACACCAACTTTGTGAATGAGTCGATAGGGTTGCCCTCGATATTGAACTCTGTGGTAATCTGTGGACGCAGGTCACGCACATCCTGGTAACGGATATGACGCTCATCAGGACGTGGATGAACTGTAATTCCCTGTCCGCCAAACAGTTCTACGTCGCGGGCGACTGTCAGAACATTGGGATTATTGCCGCCTCTGGCATTGCGGAGTGTGGCAATTTTATTGATATTTACACTTAGTTTCGTCATATTTTTCTCTTTTCGCTATAAATTTTTCACTTTTATTTGTATCTTTGCAAGCGCAAAGATAATAATAATTTGCGAATAAACAGCTAAAAGAGCCAAAAAATATGATATCACGCAAATTAAGGTTCGCAATTTTCGGCAATACCTACCAGCCGAAGAAGTCAGTTTCCATCCAGAAACTGCTGGCTTGTCTGTCTGCCAGACAGGCAGAAGTATTTATAGAACGTGAGTTCTATACGTTCTTGACTAATGGTCAGCGTCTGCCCGTAGAAGGGGTTTCTGTCTTTGACCAATCAGACTTCTCTGCTGATTTTGTTGTGTCAATGGGTGGCGATGGCACTTTTTTGCGTGCAGCCAGTATGGTGGGGGCTAAGCAGATTCCTATCTTGGGCGTCAACACTGGCCGTTTGGGATTCTTGGCTGATGTGAAAGCACAGGAGATAGAGCGCACCATCGATGCACTTTATGAGGGTGACTATGCTATAGATACCAGAGCGGTCATTAAGGTGGAAACAGACGGTCAACCGTTGAAGGGTTATAGCTGTGCCCTGAACGATGTGGCCATCTTGAAACGCGATAATGCATCGATGATTACCATTCATGCAACGGTAAATGGCGACTATCTGACAACTTATCAGGCAGACGGATTGATTATGAGTACACCAACAGGTTCTACGGCCTATTCACTGTCGAATGGCGGTCCGATTATCGTACCTGGAACGCATGTTTTCTCGTTGACTGCCGTTGCACCCCATTCGTTGAACGTGCGTCCTATTGTCTTCTCAGAAGACTCGGAAATCAAACTCACCGTAGAGAGTAGGACACAAAACTATCTGGTAGCGTTGGACGGTCGTTCTGAGAAACTTCCCGACACTACTCGTCTGACACTACGCAAGGCTCCCTACCGTGTAAAGGTCATCAAACGTGCAGGTACGAAGTACTTCCACACCTTACGCGAAAAAATGATGTGGGGCGCTGACCAGCGAGGATAAAGAAACAATGTAAGAAAGTATGGATTATATTATCATAGTAGCAGGAGGGAAAGGTTTGCGCATGGGAACATCTGTTCCCAAGCAGTTTCTGCCGATAGGTGGCAAACCAGTGCTGATGCGTACACTCGAAAGGTTCCACGAGTACTCTGCCGACCTGCAGATAATACTTGTACTACCCAAAGCACAGCAGGACTACTGGAAAGAGTTGTGTCAGAAACATAACTTCACAGTAGCATATCAAATGACTGATGGTGGCGAGACGCGCTTCCATTCCGTACAACATGGTCTGGCACTCATTCCCGACGATGCCCAGGGCGTGGTAGGAGTACACGATGGTGTGCGCCCCTTCCCCAGTGTGGAGGTCATCCGCAATTGCTACGAAACTGCCCGTACTGCCAAGGCCGTCATCCCCGTCATTCCTATTGTAGAAACGGTGCGCCATTTAGACGGAGGCTGTTCAAAAACGGTGTCCCGCAATGACTATCGCTTAGTACAGACTCCGCAGACCTTCGACATCCAGCTGCTCAAGGCGGCCAACCGCCAGCCTTACAACGACGGTTTTACTGATGACGCCAGTGTAGTCGAAGCTTTTGGCTACGACATAACGCTCGTAGAAGGCAATCGCGAGAATATAAAGATTACCACACCCTACGATTTAAAAATCGCAGAAGTACTTATCTAATGAATATCCTCCAACAAGACATACAATATCTGGCGGGCGTAGGCCCTAACCGCAGGAAAATGCTCAGCGACGAGTTGGGCGTCCAGACCTTTGGTGACTTGTTGGAATACTATCCCTACAAGCATGTCGACCGCAGCAGGCTCTATACCATCCGTGAACTCACGGGCGACATGCCTTTTGTACAGGTGAAGGGACATATCCTCAGCTTCGAGACCTTCAAGATGAGTGCTCGCAAGAAGCGTGTCGTTGCCCACTTCACCGACGGGTTGGGTAAGGTGATGGACCTCACGTGGTTCAACTATGCCGACAGTGCCTTGAAGAAATACAAGGTAGGCACAGAATACGTGGTCTTCGGCCGTCCACAGGTCTTCAACGGTCGCATCCAACTGGTTCACCCCGATATGGAGGAGGCTGACAAGCTGGAACTCTCTGCCATGGGTATGCAGCCCTACTACAACACGTCAGAGAAGATGAAGAAGGCAGGCCTCAACAGCCGTGCCATCGAGAAACTCACCAAGGCGCTTATTGACACACTGAAGGAGCCAATCCCTGAAACCCTCCCCGACTTCATCACGCAGAAGCTGCACCTGATGAGTCGCGACGAAGCTCTGCGCCACATCCACTATCCGCAGAATGCCAAACAACTGGAGCAGGCCCGCCTACGCCTGAAGTTCGAGGAACTATTTTTCGTACAGCTCAATATATTAAGGTACGCGAGCGATCAGCGCCGCAAATACCGTGGCTATGTGTTCTCGAAAGTGGGCGACCACTTCAACACGTTCTATAAGGAGAACCTGCCCTTCCCGCTCACCGAGGCACAGAAGCGTGTTATCCGTGAGATTCGCAAGGACATGGGCAGTGGTCGACAGATGAACCGTCTGCTGCAGGGCGACGTAGGCTCAGGCAAGACCCTCGTGGCGCTGATGTCGATGCTTATCGCTCTGGACAACGGCTATCAGGCCTGCATCATGGCACCTACCGAGATACTTGCCGAACAGCACCTGCAGACCATCATGGATTTCCTGAAAGGCATGGACATCCGTGTGGCGATGTTGACAGGTATCGTCAAGGGCAAGAAGCGTCAGGAGATTCTCGACGGACTACTCGACGGTACCGTACAGATACTCGTCGGCACACATGCCGTCATTGAGGATACTGTGCAGTTTGCCCGCTTGGGAATGGTCGTTGTCGACGAACAGCACCGCTTCGGTGTGGCCCAGCGTGCCAAGCTGTGGAGTAAGAGTACCAACCCGCCACATGTGCTCGTTATGACGGCGACACCAATTCCCCGCACTTTGGCAATGACACTCTATGGCGACCTCGACGTCTCGATCATCGACGAGCTGCCACCTGGTCGCAAACCCGTGGTCACCCAGCATGTCTTCGACCGCTCCCTACCCTCGCTCTACGACGGCATCCGCAAACAGATACACCAGGGCCGCCAAGTGTATATCGTCTTCCCCCTTATCGAGGAAAGCGAGAAGATAGACCTAAAGAACCTCGAGGACGGCTTCCAAGTGCTCACGCAAGTGTTCCCTGAGTTCAGATTAAGCAAGGTTCACGGCAAGATGAAGCCTGCCGAGAAAGAAGCCGAAATGCAGAAGTTCGTCAGTGGCGAGACGCAGATTCTTGTCGCCACTACCGTCATTGAGGTGGGTGTCAACGTACCCAACGCCTCCGTGATGGTCATCCTCGAAGCCCAGCGCTTCGGCCTCTCACAGCTGCACCAGCTCCGTGGCCGCGTAGGTCGCGGTGCCGACCAGTCATACTGCATCCTTGTCACCTGCTACGAGCTCAGTGCCGACACGCGCAAGCGCATCGACATCATGTGTGAGACCAACGACGGTTTCCGCATTGCCGAAGCCGACCTGAAGCTGCGTGGTCCTGGCGATTTGGAGGGTACCCAGCAGAGTGGTATGGCCTTCGACCTGAAGATTGCCGATATTGCCCGCGACGGTCAGCTGGTCCAGATGGCTCGCGACGAAGCCCAGCTCATCATCGACGAAGACCCACTCTGCTGTTCTGACCGCTATGCCCTACTCTGGCGCCGTCTCAAGGAACTGCGCAAGACCAACATCAACTGGGGAGTCATCTCATAACACAAATAAAGATATCAAGAAAAATATGATAAAACGACTATTCATCTGCCTTTCAGTATTGTTCCTGTTGACAGCCTGTCAGCATGAAAGCAGCACGCCCATCAGCACTTCCGTTGCTGACAGTCTTATTAATGAGGCTGCCGCAAAAAGAGATTATGAACGCGTGTTGATAATAGCCGACAGCCTAGAAGAAACTGGCGACATGACTCGCATGGAGGCAGACATGAAGCGAGGATGGGCCTTTCACAAGATGAGAAGGCTCACCCAAGCAGAAGAGTATTACAGGAAAGTGATGGCATCCCACAGATCCACTGCTGCCGACGAGATTGCCTATCAGCATGCAGCAGCCTATCTGGCCGACCTGCTATATATCAAGCACGACTACGAAGGCTCTTTACGCGTGGCTGCGCCTATTGTCGAGGAACTAGACAAGAAAGGCACGGGCACGGACGACGCTATGACGCTGCTGTTGACCTGTGTGGGACGCTGTCAGATGAAGCAGGGAAGTATCGAAGAGGCTTCCAACACCTTTGAAAGAGCCTATCTGTGTAATCTGCGCGCGGCCAAGTCCGACCCTTCAGGCATTAAGATGAAGAATGCGGTCATCCACACCGCCAACATCGCCATTCGTTTCCTGAATCCTCATTCGCTCGACATTGCCGCCGTGTGGCTCGTCCGCACCGAGAAGCTGCTCGATCAGTTCGCGTCACTTCTTTCTGCAGATAAGCAGTTTGTCAACGAATACCACGCCCGTCTGCACATCTACAAGGCCTATGCCTTCCAGCATACTGGCCGCACCAAAGAAGCTCTTGAAGAATACGAGGCCTTCCTGAAATCTGACTATGCCCGCACAGACGACGGCATGTCGGATGCCTGCGAATACCTTATCGCCGCCCAACGCTATGACGAGGCCGCCGACAACCTGAGGGAGTTGGACCGCATGATGAAATCATGGGGCTACAAGCTCACACTCGACAACATTCAGGAATACATGCTGAACAAGTATAAAGCCAACATAGGAGCAGGACGCATAGACACGGCCAATTCCGTAGCACGCCAGATATGCAGCGCACTCGACTCAGCCATCACATGGCAGAAGAACAGCGATGCCACTGAACTGGCCATTATCTATGACACACACCAGAAAGAGCGCATCATCGAACAGCAGAGAGCTGACCTCAGCCGTAGCCACAACCTTGTTACGGGCACGGCCGTCATACTCATCTCTATCTTCTTCGTCATCTACGTCCTCAGCCGCCGCCGAGCCATGCGACGCCTGGCAGAGAAGAACGAGCAGCTGAAGGTGGCCAACGCACGTGCTAACGAGACGTCGAAGATGAAGTCTGACTTCATCAAACAGATATCCCACGAAATCCGCACACCACTCAATATCCTGTCGGGCTTCACCCAGGTGCTCACCTCAGGTGGCATTGAGCTGGACGATAATGCCCGTCAGAACATCAACAGTCAGATTTACCAGAACACCAAGCGCATCACCGAGCTGGTCAACAAGATGCTGGAGCTCAGCGATGCAGGCAGTCAGGTTGTCATCGAGCGCTTGGACGACACCACAGCCATGGAGATTGTGGCACAGGCCGCCGCCGACTCAGGCATTTCCATAGCCACCCATCTCAATTTCCATATTGTTCCCGATGCCGATGCAGAGACAGCCACCCTGCGCACCAATCTGCAGCAGGCTGTCCGCGCCCTGGAACTGCTGCTCGACAATGCCCGCAAGTTCACCCAGCAAGGCAGCGTCACACTACGCGTATCCACAGACTCACAGAATGGATTTCGTCATGTACGCTTCATCGTAGAAGACACCGGTATCGGAATACCTGCCAACGAGGCCGAGCACATCTTTGAGGAATTCTTCCAGCTGAACAGCTACACTGACGGCACAGGCATCGGCCTCACCGTAGCCCGCTCCATAGCCCGCCGCCTAGGTGGCGATATCCGTCTCGACACCTCCTACACCGCCGGTGCCCGCTTCATCATGACGCTACCCCTGTAACCAAGTCAGATATCAGGCTGGTAGGCACTCGTTACTAGGCTGATACACGTGCATATTAGGCTAGTACAGAACTGTATTAGCCTGATACAGAGCCGTATTAGCCTAGTAAACATACCATTTTAGCTAATAAAAGAGCGTTAAAAGTGTTAAAACACACAAAATAACCTTAAACCAATACTGTAAAACATACAATATTAAACAATAATTACTACCTTTGCAGCGTTCTATTTCCATAACGGAACCGTCTAACATTAAGAACTAAAACATTTTATAATGCAGATAATAAAGAATTTTGCAATACTGGCAATAGCAACAATATGTTCTCTCCCGACGATGGGACAAGACCTATTGGCACGTCAGGCACCCATAGATCGCAAGATGAAAGCAGTCGACAGCGTAGCGCTGCAGCGACTGATATTTACCGAGAATTACGACTCTCCTGCTGAGGACCTCTATGAGGACTGGAGCAACAGATACGCACATCAGGAAACGGCGTTGCCAGATTCTTTCCGTATCTCACTGAAAGACTTCTGTATGCCTACTGACAGCCGTGTGCTGACCAGCAATTTCGGTGCCCGTTGGGGACGCCAGCACAAGGGACTGGACATCAAGGTATATATTGGTGACACCATCCGTGCTGCTTTCTCTGGCAAGGTACGCATCGTACGCTATGAGCGCCGCGGCTATGGCAAGTATGTCGTCATCCGCCACTACAATGGTTTGGAGACCATCTACGGTCACCTGTCAGAACAGTTGGTAGAGGAAGACCAGGAGGTTCGTGCTGGCGATGTTATCGGACTGGGTGGTAACACAGGTCGTAGCACCGGTTCGCACTTGCATTTCGAGACGCGTCTCTGCGGCGTAGCTCTGAACCCTGCCCTGATGTTCGACTTCCGCAATCAGGATGTCATCGACGACTACTATATGTTCCACAAGGACACCTATCAGCGTGAGTCTGTCATTGCTACTCGTCTGCGTGGTGTTGGTGGTGCATCATTCAGTGGTGAGGGTGACGAGGAGGTCGAGCTGGCCTCTGCTGCCCCTGCTGCAAGCTACCAACACGAATCACGCTTCCACAAGGTTCGCAAGGGTGAGACACTCTACTCTATCGCCCGCAAGCGTGGCACAACGGTGAACGCCATCATGAAGCTGAACCACCTGAAGAGCAATGCCAAGCTGAAGCCTGGTCAGATTCTGAAGTTCAACTAAAGAACACAAGAGATATAAAGAAAGCGGATTACACAGTGTTGTGTAATCCGCTTTTTGTTATATCGTTGTTTCGTTATTACATTATAACGTCATATCGTTTCTTTACGACAATCGGCGTGAGGCATCCAGACGCAGGAAGATAAACAAGAGTAGCGTAAAGCCCCACAACGAGGAGCCACCGTAGCTGAAGAACGGCAAGGGAATACCGATAACAGGTGTCAGTCCAAGCACCATACCCACATTGATGAACACGTGGAAGAGGAAGATGCTTAGCACACAATAGCCATAGACCCTACCAAAGCGCATGGGCTGTCGCTCGGACAAGTAGATGAGGCGCCAGATGAGTGCCAGAAACAGCAGCAAGACACCAGCAGAGCCCAAGAAGCCCTCTTCCTCACCTACCGTACAGAAGATGAAGTCGGTGTCCTGCTCAGGTACGAACTTCAACTTGGTCTGTGTACCATTCAGAAAACCCTTACCTTGCAGGCCACCAGAGCCAATGGCGATCTCCGACTGGTGAACATTATATCCCGCACCACGCAAGTCTTCGTCAAGACCCAACAACACGTTGATACGTGAGCGCTGGTGAGGTTCCATCACGTTCTGCATGATGAAGTCGGCACCATAATAGAACAGTCCTGACCCCAAAGCGAAGAGAGCGATAAAGAAATAGTTGCGGATGCGTGAGGATAGCGCCTGGAAGAGCAGGTAACCTATCAGAAAGACAACCTGCGCCATCTGAATATAGACGATATTGATGCCGAAGCTCAACAAAGGCAGAGAGAGCAGGGTGACACCCACCGAACACAGCAGCATGCGCCACGCCAGCCTGCGATGGCAATAGACCCAAACCATGCCGATGGAGAACAGCTGGATAAGCACCATCACGGCATAGGGGCCTACCATCGTTGACGACGAGCCCATAGGAACCTCGGCAAAACGGATGCCCACCACGAAATAGACCACCATAGCAATACCCGTAAACAGGATACTACCCGGCATACCCTCACGATAGAACATCAGGAAGAAGGACAGATAGACGAGTGCCGAACCCGTCTCGCGCTGTAGGACAATACACAGCATCGGCAACAAGATAACCAACAGCGTAGCCCCGAAATGGCGCCACTGCTGGATGCTATAGCCATAGGTGGACATCAGCTTGGCAAGTGCCAAAGCCGTGGCGAACTTTGCAAACTCCGCAGGTTGCAGGCGCAAGGGGCCCAAAACCAGCCAAGACCTGGAACCCTTGATGCTATGCGGATTGAAGATAGTAGCAAAGAGCAACAATAGCAGCAAGGCGTAGATAACATAGGAAAAGGTATCGTATATTCTATCGTCGAGCAAAAGGACAATAGTGCCCAGCATGATACTCGTAGCTATCCAGACAATCTGCATGCCAGAGCGTGTGGATAGCGAGAATATATCCGTCTCGCCATACGAGTAGCTGGCACCGCAGACACTGATCCAGCCAAACGACAGCAGGGCGATGTAGATAAGCACCGTCCACCAGTCGAGGTTGCGTAGCACGCTTTGTTGTCTTCTATCTGCTTCCATCTCTCAATGCTCAGTTATCGGCTCGTAGAGCCATACGAGATATGTCTGTTCTGGAACTCCTCGGCCTTCTTCTTTGAAGCCTCCGAGAGTTTACCATTGATATACTGTTCCATGATGAGACCACCAATGGGCACACCATAGGTGGCGCCCCATCCACCATTCTCAACATACACGGCAACAGCAATCTTCGGCTTATCCATCGGTGCAAAACCCATGAATACCGAGTGGTCGTGGCCACGGTTTTGTGCCGTACCCGTCTTACCACACGCCATGAAATCGTACTTCGCCAGCTCATGGCAAGTGCCACCAGTGGCCGAGGCGCGCATGCCCTGCACCACATAGTCGTAGGCTTCCTTCGAGGCTTTGGTATGGCGGCGCTGTGTATAGAGCGAGTCGAGCTGTTCGCCCTGAATGCGCTTCACTACATGCGGCGTGATGAACCACCCACGGTTGGCGATGGTTGCGCCCAAGTTAGCAATCTGAAGCGGTGTAGCATTGACCTCACCCTGTCCGATGGCAATAGAAATAATCGTCAGTCCGTTCCATGAACCTTTATACGCCTTGTCATAGAACTCGGCATTAGGAATCAGTCCACGCTTCTCGCCAGGCAGGTCGATACCCAGCTTATAACCGAAGCCCATCGACACCATATAGTCGCGCCACGTATTCATCGCCTTCTGCACACTGCCATACTTATTCTTAGCGCCTATCATATAATAGAGACCCCAACAGAAATAGCCATTGCACGAGGTCGATAAGGCAGGTATCAAGGACAGCGGAGCAGCATGGCCATGACAACCCACGTGCAGACCCTTGTAGTTGAAACCATGTGCACAGGGATAGGCAGTATGCGTAGGATGGAGAATACCCTCTGTCATAAAGGTCAGACCCTGGGTGGTCTTAAACGTAGAACCTGGCGGATACTGTCCCATAATACTACGGTTCAGCAGGGGTTTCCACACATTCTGGCTGAGCAGTCGGTGACTCTTCGAACGCTGCCGTCCCACCATCATACGCGGGTCGTAGCTGGGCGACGACACCATACACAGCACCTCACCCGTCTTGGGTTCGATGGCAACAATGGAGCCAATCTTTCCCTCCATCAGTCGCTCACCAAGTGCCTGCAGGTCAGCATCCAGTCCTAGTGTCAGGTTCTTGCCAGCAACGGCACGACGGTCGAAGCGTCCATTCTGATAGCGGCCTTGCACACGACCATGAGCATCGCGTAGCAGAATCTTCATACCTTTCTCGCCACGCAACTGCTTCTCGTAGCTACGCTCCACGCCCAGCTTACCAATATAGTCACCTGGCTGATAGTAGTCGTCCTCCTCAATATCGGCAGGCGACACTTCAGCGACATCGCCCAGCACATGGGCAGCAAAGGGATAGCGGTATTGGCGGATGCTTCGGCGCTGAATATAGAAGCCTTGAAAGCGGAACATCTTCTCCTGGAAGACGCTGAAGTCAGCCTCTGACAGCTGACTCATAAAGAGTTGTTCGGTAAAGCGTGAGTAACCGGGATTCTTCGAACGGTCCTTGATGGTCTCCATGCGGTGGTCGAAGTCCTCACGAGTGATGTTCAATGCCTCACAGAAGTCGAGGGTATCCAAATGGTCCTTAGCTTCATTCATCACCACCATAATATCATAGGCTGGCTGGTTATATACCAGCAGCTTGCCGTTACGGTCATAGATACCTCCACGAGATGGGTACTCAATCTTCTTCAGGAAGGCGTTAGAGTCGGCACTCTTCTTGTAGTCGTCACTGGTAATCTGGAGCATGAAGAGACGGATGATGTAGATTACCACGATGAGCAATGCCACACCACCAATCACATAATGCCTGTAATCTAACGAGTAGTCCTTCATAGTACTCCCAGTTGCAGCGTCAATGATTATCTACCTCTGCCTATCTCGATAGTAAATATCAAAACCAGCGTGATGAAACTGCTACCAGCCACACACAGCAGCCAATACATGAGATTGAAGAAGGTGAACATCTCCAGACTGTAGAACAGTATGCAAAAGAGCAATACCATAGGGACAATGTAGTAGGCATACTTCAGCGGGCCGAAGGTCTTTATCGACGGTAACAAGTTGTCGGCAGAGTCACGGGGCACATACAGCTCCATATAGTAGGGCTGTATGGCAGCTATCACGGTGAGCGATGCTGCAGCCAGTCCTGGTGTATTCGAGAAGATGTCGATAAGCAGACCCAATAGGAAACTCCATACCAGCACCGCCCATTTCTCGTGATTACGCGGAAACATCGCCACGAAATAGACGTAAAGGAACGGTGTGGCATAGTGGAACAGATGGATGCGTCCCAGCACAAGAACCTGTACCAGGAAGAACAAGGCAAACCACCCTAAGCGTTTCAAGAAATCTGCTGACATCCCTCTCTTAACTCCTTTAACTTCTCTATCTTCTTAGTTACTCATGCACATTTAGCCTCAGCGAATCGCGTGCCGCCTGCATCACTCGCATGCGGGCAGCAATAGAGCGGTCGCTAATAACAACAACATCGCGCAAGTTGCCAAAGTCAGTCGTCAGACGCACCTTCAACTTATACGAAAGACCATCGCGAGCATTATATACCTCAACAATCTGGCCGACAAGGACTCCTGGCGGGAAGATGCTCGAGTAACCGTTCGTCTCCACCCAGTCGCCCCGCTTGAAACGTGCATGACGAGGGATATCCTCGACATAGGCATAGGCTGCATCTTCGCCATACCAGCGAAGAACACCAAAATAGCCATAGCCACGAATGGCACAGCTGATGCGCGACGAGTGGCTGTTCAGCACAGGAATGACGACGCTATAGTGGTCGGAAACCAGGTAAGTGACACCTACCACGCCACGACCGCAAGCCACACCCATGCCAACATCCACACCATCGTCCTTACCTTTGTCGATGGTCATCAGGTTGTCCATCTTGCCCAGCTCGTTACTCACCACCTTTGCAGGAATAATCTGGTACTTACTCAACGAATCCAAGCCTTGCTGTTCCTTAAGGTCTTTCTCCTGGGTTGCCTCGCCATACAAACGTCGCAACTGGGTTACCTGACGCTCCAAGTAATAGTTACGAACCGTCAGGTCCTCATTCACTTTCGTCAATGAGAAGTACGATTCCATGGCTGATGTCCACTGATAGAAGCGGCCTGCCAGTGCGTTAGCTGATGAGAACCACACACTATTCTGATAGCTGTTATAACTGAACAACAGCGTCAGGCTCACTGCCTCCAAGAAAATGAAAATCAGCCAGTGGTAATGGCGACTAAAAAACTCCAGAAGATTCTTCACCCTCTCTTATCTCCTTCTATCTTCTTTCTCCTTCAGAATTATCTCATCAGGAATGTGAAGCGGTTGACATTCTTCAGAGCGATACCAGCACCCTTGGCTACTGAGTGCAACGGGTCTTCTGCAATATGGAAGGGGATATTGATCTTTGACTCCAGACGACGGTCCAAGCCACGCAGCAGAGCACCGCCACCAGCCAACCAGATACCGTTCTTCACGATATCGGCATACAGCTCAGGAGGCGTATTCTCCAATGCAGAGAGTACGGCATTCTCAATCTTGGCAACGGTCTTGTCCAGACAGTGGGCAATCTCCTGATAGCATACGGGCACCTCCATCGGCAGGGCAGTGATACGGTTAGGACCATGAACGACATAGTCCTCAGGAGCCTCATCACCTAGATCGGTCAGTGCAGAACCTACGGCAATCTTGATACGTTCGGCCATACGCTCAGAAACCTTCACGTTGTGCTGACGAGACATATATTCCTGGATATCAGCTGTCAGGTCGTCACCAGCGGTACGGATAGAGTTGTTGCTGACGATACCACCCAGCGAGATGACAGCAATCTCGGTAGAACCACCACCGATATCAACAATCATGTTACCTTCTGGGGCCTCAACGTCAATACCAATACCGATAGCTGCAGCCATTGGCTCGAAAATCAAATATACGTCACGACCATCGGCATGTTCTGCAGAGTCGCGTACAGCACGCAACTCCACCTCAGTAGATCCTGAAGGAACGCCAATCACCATACGCAGTGACGGAGAGAACAGGCGACTGCCTGTATGTACCATCTTAATCAGACCACGCATCATCTGCTCACAGGCAGAGAAGTCGGCAATCACACCATCACGCAACGGACGAACAGTGCGGATATTGTCGTGTGTCTTTTCATACATCATCTTAGCTCGCGAACCAACGGCAATCATCTTGTCGGTATGGCGGTCGAGGGCTACTACTGACGGCTCGTCAACCACAATCTTATCATCACTGATAATAATAGTGTTCGCCGTACCCAAGTCCATAGCTATTTCCTGGACAAAACTAAAAAATCCCATTCTTTCTTAACTCTTAATTCTTAACTCTTAATTACTTTTCAAACCATGCATGTATGGCGGTATCATAGTGTGAGCTAACACCGAAAGCACGGGTAGCAAACATGCGGCGCTGTTCCTTAGTGGTCTCGGCACCCTGTTTGTTCAGAATATCCAGCAGTACGGCGTACTCAGCCTTTGAGGGCACGATAACAACGTCGTTGAAGTTCTTTGCTCCGGCACGAATCAGCGAAATACCACCGATATCAATCTTCTCAATGATATCCTCCTCAATAGCGCCGCTGGCAACGGTCTGCTCAAAAGGATACAGGTCGACGATGACGAGGTCAATCTCAGGAATCTCGTACTGAGCCATCTGCTCACGGTCACCCTCATTGTCGCGACGACCCAGGATACCTCCGAACACCTTCGGATGCAGGGTCTTTACACGACCACCAAGGATAGAAGGATAAGTGGTTACGTTCTCTACCTTTTCGCAAGCATAACCCAGACTCTCGATAAAGGTCTGTGTACCGCCTGTAGACAGGAACTTCACGCCCTCATCGTTCAACTTCTTCAACAACTCTTCCAGCCCATCCTTGTGGAATACAGAGATGAGCGCAGTCTTAATCTTCTTTGTCTCTGCCATAAAAATAATATAACGTTATATTCGAATTCGGGCTGCAAAATTACAAAAAAAACAGCACACCACACAACCTTTACAGCAAAATTTTTACCTTATTATAAAAATAATGCTGCAAATCAATTTTTCAAGTCATTGATGGGGCTATGCTCCTAACGTCAAGACAAAGCGGGAACCACCGGTATAGGAGGTGTCAAGAACGACATCACCGTTCATGTGGCGAGCAAACGAGCGGGCAATGGAAAGACCGATGCCCGTACCGTCAGAATACTCGTCCAACTGCACAAATTCGGTGAAGATATTCTCAGCCTGCTCAGGAGGAATGCCAATGCCAGTATCCTCAACCACAAAAAAGATATGCTGCGGACTGACACTGACACTCAGGGTCGCATGTGCCTTCTGCAGTTTAGCATGACGACGCTGGAACGCCACAGGATGCGTGAACTTAATGGCATTGTCGAGCAGCAGAACCAGTGCTTTGACTGCCGCCTTCCGATTGGTTCTGAAGACGGTTCCTTCAACTTCTGCCGACACCTGTAACTGGAAGTCCAAATGGCGGGCTTTCTGGATACCACTCTTTTCAACAGCCTCTCTGGCTATATCGGCAGGAGTCACTGTATCTAGGCACTCTATGTCAGCATTGCTGTTTATCATGCTCAAATCCAGCATTTTATCCACCAAGTGGGTGATACGTTCACTGTTCTCGACAATCTTCTTACTGATATCCTGCAACTGTCCGCCATCCAGATTAATATCGGGAGTAGCCAGCACCTGACTGAATCCCGACAGCACATTCAAGGGCGTGCGTACCTCATGAGAAATCTGCTGGATAAACTGCGTCTTCATGCGCGACGACTCCTCAGCACGCTCATTGGCCAATAGCAGTTCGCGGTTGGTAGCATCCAACTCGCGATTCTTGGCATCCAACTTTAGGTAAGCCTTCCGCCGTTGCACGGCATAAATATGGAAGAATACCAAGATAATAAACATGACGACGGCGCCCCAAATCAATCGTTGTTGCGACAGTTTAGCACGCTGTTCAGCTATCTGGCGCTCCTTGCCCTCAGTATCGTAGATGGTGGATATCAGATCGGCATCTATTTTCTTCTGACTCACCAGGGCTGTATCGTAGGCTGCGGCTATCTGAGTAGCCACGCGCAGGGCAGAGTCGCGGTGACCTGCCAACAGGTTCACATGGAACTTGGGTATCATGAAGCGACCGATATTCTCCAAATCAGGCTGGTAACCGTTCTCAGCCATGAAGGCATCCAGCTTCGACATATTACGTGCTGCCTCGGCGAAACGGCCAGTAGCCATCAAGTATCGGCAACTATTGATAACATGCCCCAACTGCTTGGCTGACTGTGTTGACAGATAGTCTGCAAAAGCCTTCTCAGCATCTGCAGGGCGACCCTGGGCATGAGCCAGCATCGCACGCAAATAGGTTATTTCAGCCTTCATCTCGTCAAGATAGATAGAGTCGGCATGGGGATGCTTCAGTGCCTCAGCATACAGCGATTCCTCTCTGGCTATCCACGGTGCTGCCTTGTCCACTTTTCGACAGCGCATATAGACGGTGGCAATAGCGTTCATTGTCTTCTGACATTCGCGCAGGTCGAGTGGGTCACTATGGGTTGCCAAACGGGTCTTAATGCCCTCTAACGATTCCTGAAAACTCTTGTCGGCCTCAGCGTCCTGACCCAGACAGAGCTGGCTCTCACCAATAATCTGCGCTATATCGTGATGGTCAACAAACGACTCATGACCTGCCGCCCTCAGTTTACGGTCGGCATTATAGGCTTCGCGTAGGGCACGGTCGTAACGCCTCATGTCGCAGAGCAGACGCACATAGTCCTTATAGGAATAGATATAACATTCCACGTCAGCCCTGGTCTTTAGCTTCTTTACGTCCATGTTGGTCAACTGGTAATACTGGCTGAGCGACTTTCTCTGCTGTCCCAATAGGTTATAGGCAATGGTGCGATAGAAAATAGCCCTCACCTGTGGCAGTTCGCCCGTGCGCTCCAGACTGTCAGTCACCTTCAGCAGACGGGGAAATTCGCGTGCATCGCCCAATGCTGACACCAGTGAGTCGGCACGGGTATAGCCGTCTGCATTGGCATAGTCACCGGTAGCGGCAGGTTGCTGACATTTAGTGCATCCAACCATCGCTATCAGAGTCAGCACGATGCTGACGACGTATATTTTGCTAAGACCTCTCATGTACATTTCAATAATCAGTTGCAAAATTAGCTATTTTTTGCCATATTCTCCATCTTTGCCAACAGAAATGTCGCATTTTGCAGGAAAATTTGTATTTTTGCACCGCGAAAACAGAAAAGACACGTATGAAACGTTCATTCATCCTCTCTATATTCATCTTTTCGTCTACCCTGATGCTGGTGGCACAGACCACCCATGAGCCAAAGGGTGTCATGCGTTTTCTCCACAAACTGGGAACACTGATTGACACAATGGCAGTGAAAGGTGTCGACCCACATTATATCACAGCACCCAAGCGCCCCTGGCAAGTCATTGCTAAAGGTAATGTTAACCAGTCGGAACTGAGGATGAAGTCCACCATCAACAGCGCTACGATATCCACTGAAATGACAGGCGACCTGGAATGGGAGCCGCGCATCAAGAGCTCTCTGTTAAGCTATGCCGGTATATGGGCTGGTTATCGTGGCTATGGACTGGGCTACTCATGGAATGTCAGTGGTGGCAAAGGAAGCATCCTCAGCTTTGGTGCCACGGGTGGTTCTTATGGTATTAACCTGCGCATCCATACCTTCCGTAGTAATAAGCCAGAAGTGCACTATGAAGGAGCGTTCCTTTACGAAAACGGCCAGCCCATCTTTATCACAAAGACAGATCTGGTTCAGTTGGCCAGTGCCATCAAGACGCGCACGCTGTTGCTCGACGCCTACTACTTGTTCAACGGCAAACGTTTCTCTTATGCCGCTGCCTATGACCAGTCGGTTATTCAGAAGCGCTCGGCAGGCTCGTTCATGGCCGGTGCCATGTACTACCATTCGCACATCAACTATGTTGACGACGAGAATGCCGCCTTCATCATGCTCATGGACGACATCGGACGCATCAAGCAATGGCAGTTCAGCGTCGGTGCGGGCTACGCCTACAACTTCGTACCCTGTCAGGGACTGCTCATCAGCGCTATGTTCATGCCCATGCTCACCATCTACGACCGCCATAAAACGTGGCGCTACGACTCTAACCTACGCGAAGTCATCGAGACTGCTATTCAAGCCGAGGATGAACTGATTATGAATGAGTACCACCTGAATGACGAGCCACTTTCCATCACCGACGTCCACAGTCCCGTTGCCCTTAATTTCGACACCCGTCTGTCACTGACCTATCAGTGGAGCCGTTTCTTCATCAACGCCTACGGCCAGTTCAGCCGTTTCCATTTCAAGGACGACGGCGTGAAGGGCACCCTCCGCGACTGGTACGTCAATGCATCTATAGGCATCAGATTATGAAGAAAATTGGTTATTTTTTCGTTTGTTTGAAAATTAATTCGTACCTTTGCAGCCGCAAATTTGACCAATTTAATTCCAAATGAGAAAAAAGATTGTTATAATGGCTGCGACAGCCATGTTCGCCACCGCCACTTGGGCTGGTGGTCTGATGACCAACACGAATTATCACATCGCTTTTGACCGTATGTTCGCCCGTGGTGCCAGCACTGAGATTGACGCCACATTCTCGAACCCTGCCGGACTGGCATGGGGACACGAGGGTTGGCAGTTTTCATTGAACTTCCAGAAACCCTGGCAGAACCGCGACATCGAACTGACAGCGCCAAATGGTACAAAGACCCTATACGAAGGTAAGGCCTCAGCACCTATCGTGCCCGCACTGTTCGCTTCATACAAGAAGGACCGCTGGGCAGTCAGCGGTATGATTGGCATCGTAGGAAGCGGTGGCTTCGTTCAGTATGACGACGGTGTACCCATGTTCAACGTGCTGCTCTCTAGCATGCTTGCCCAGAACGGCATCACCCCCAACCAGTACACGCTGGACTCGGAGATGAAGGGTAAGCAGTATATCTATGGTTGGCAGGTTAACGCCAGCTACAAGATTACCGACTACTTGGCAGCAGCCGTAGGTTTCCGTGTTAACTACTACGACGGATACTATCGCGGCCACGTCAAGGCTATCAACCACCCGCAGCTGGGTGAGGTGGCCAAGTTGCTGTTGGACGTAGACCAGAAGGGATGGGGCTTCACACCTATCATCAGCCTCGCCTACCATCAGGGTCCTCTTATGTTGACTGCCCGTTACGAGTTCCGCACAAAGCTCAACCCCAAGAACGAGACCAATATCCTTGATGCTGGACTGGGTGCCAACACCGTTACAGCCATGATGGCTCAGGACCCCCAAAATACTCCTGCCAAGCTGCAGGCGCTGAAGGCTCAGCTGGGTTCCTATACCGCTCCCTATCAGGATGGCGCCACCACCCGCTACGATATGCCAGCCCTGCTCACCGTAGCTGCTGGCTATGAGTTCACGCCCGCACTGCGTGCTACCCTGGAGTATCACTTTTTCGATGACAAGAATGCAAAGATGGCTAACGACCGCCAGAAGGAGTTGACTCACGGCACCCACGAGTTCCTGGCTGGTGTTGAATATGACATCAACGAGAAGTTCACCGTCAGCTGCGGTGGTCAACGCACCGACTACGGTCTGTCTGACGGTTACCAGCAGAACACATCATTTGCCTGCGACAGCTGGTCGATTGGTATGGGTGGCGCCTGGAACATCAATGAGAAGGTTCGCCTAAACGCCAGCTATTTCTGTAGTCTCTACAGCAACTACGACAAGGTGGTTTCTTACGGCAAGGAGACCTACTCACGTACCAACCACGTTATCGGTATCGGCGTAGACTATAAGTTCTAAAGATTACATACCCATGAGAAACGAAAAAAGGAATCTTCCAGTGAGAAGATTCCTTTTTTGTAGCGGGAGCCGGGATTGAACCGGCGACCTCATGATTATGAATCATGCGCTCTAACCAGCTGAGCTATCCCGCCATCATTGCTGTTAAGCGGCTGCAAAGGTAGACATTTATTTCGAATTACCAAAATTTTTCTGAAAAAATCTTCGTATTTCTATTTTTTTTTGTACTTTTGCAGTGTCAAACTGTAGGAATAATAACCTAAAACAGATGAAGACATGCAAAAACTGACGATTGAATACCCCCTGGCAACAAACTCCATCAAGATAGTATGGGACATGATTGGCAATGCCGCTGGCATGCAGAAGTGGCTGGCTGACAAAGTCGTGGAAGAAGACGATGAGACGTGGACATTCACATGGGGCCAGCCGTGGACAGAACGCGACACCAAGCAGTCACGCATATTAAATAAGGAGAAGTTCGACCATATCCGTCTGATGTGGGACTACCACGAGGATACTCCTGAAGCTTATTGGGAGTTGCGCATAGCCCAGAGTAAAGAGACTGGACAACTGACCTTGCTGATTACCGACTACGCAGCAGACGACGACGAAGCAGCAGACCTTCGTGGCATCTGGGACGACAACTTGGAACGCCTGCACCGCGTCAGCGGCCTCTGATTATTCAGAAGAACACGAATTACATGAATTGAAGCGATTTAACTAATAATAATTCGCAAAATTCGTGTAATTCGTGGTTTTTTTATAATTTTGCAGGCTGAAACATGTTTCGTATAAAGAAGTTAGACATATTTATTGCCAAACAGTTCGGATTACTGTTTCTTGCCGCCTTCGTCATCTGCCAGTTTGTGCTGATGATGCAGTTCCTGTGGCGATATGTTGACGAACTCATTGGTAAGGGCCTGTCAATGGATGTTCTGGCTCAGTTTTTCTGGTATATGGGTATCATGCTGATGCCACAGGCGTTCCCATTGGCCATCCTGCTATCTTCACTCATTACTTTTGGTAATCTGGGCGAGAGCTCAGAGTTGACGGCTATCAAAGCAGCAGGCATCTCACTGAGACAAGCCATGCGCTCGCTGACTGTCATCACCATAACCATTGCCTGCATCTCGTTCTACTTCCAAGAGGTTATTGGCCCTAAGGCCTTCGTATCGTTCCAACAGTTGCTCATCTCTATGCAGCAGAAGAATCCTGAGGTGGAGATTCCTGAAGGCATCTTCTATGACGGCATTCCTGGCTCGAACCTCTATGTACAGAAGAAAGACTTGGACCGTGGCGTGCTTTATGGTATTATGATCTACCGCATGAACAACAACTATGAGGATGCCGCCGTTATTCTGGCGGACTCTGGTCGCATACAGGCTACTGCAGAGAAGAAACATCTGCTGCTGACCTTGTATAGTGGCGAGTGGTTTGAGAATATGCGCCAGTCGGGGCTGGGCGTCAATGCCAATGTGCCTTATCGCCGAGAGACCTTTGCCACCAAGAAGATACTGCTTGACTTTGACGGAGGCTTTAACCTGACTGAGATGGGTGGTATCTCTGCCGATGCCCGTTCAAAGGGACTCAGCCGTATTGTCCACGACCTGGACTCCATCCGCGAGTTCAACGACTCCGTGGGTCACCAGAATTACCACGAAGCCATGCAGATTACCTATGCTCGTGCTGCACTCAATCATAGCGACTCCACAAAAATCGAGAAAGCGGTGGCTGGTCAAAGTGAGCTATTCGACTCCCTCTACCAGAAGCTGAGCGCCGATGACAAGCAACGAATCCTCACGCAAGCATCGAACGACGTGCAGATGACACTGACAAACCTAGACTTCAAAGCCGAATACTCCTACTGGCTGAACCGTGAGGAGCGCATGCACATGATGGAGGCTATCAACAAGTTTACGCTGTCCTTGTCGTGCATCATCTTCTTCTTCATCGGAGCACCGCTGGGTGCCATCATCCGCAAGGGTGGTCTCGGAGTACCTGTTATCATCTCCGTCATCGTCTTCATCGTCTTCTACATCCTCGACAATACAGGTATGCGTATGGCGCGTATCGACGAATGGACCGTGTGGTTCGGCAAGTTGCTGGGCACCGCCGTGCTGTCACCCATCGCCATCTTCTTTACCTACAAGGCCAACAAAGACTCAACGGTCTTCAATGTCGATATGTATCGTAACATCGTGATGCAACTGTTAGGACTGCGTACTAAGCGAAGCATCATGAAGAAGGAAGTCATCATTGAGGAACCTCAATATCTGGAAGATAGCAACAAGTTGGCAATTATCAGCGAAGAGGCAAGCCATTATATAGATGAGCACAAACTGCTGCGCTGGCCCAACCCGATAGTAGTATTCTTCCGTTCGGGTATCGACGAGGATATTGCCACGCTCAATGACAAGTTGGAGGCTATCATTGAAGACCTGTCATACACCCGCGACAAACGCATCATCATGCTGCTGAACAGGTATCCCATCATTGCCACCCATGCTCACACACGTCCATTCCAACGCAAGTGGCTGAACGTGCTGACAGGAGTATTCCTGCCTACGGGTATCTTCTTCTATGTCCGTATCATCCGTTTCCGCTTCCGTCTGTATAAAGACCTGCAGCACATCCAGCGTACAAACACGAAACTCATTGCCCGCATCAGCGAACTATATAACAAGTAAATACAGAAAACAACTAAGATATGGAACCACTGAAACTCAACACTATCGAAGAGGCACTCGTTGACTTCAAGGCCGGCAAATTCGTCATCGTGGTAGATGATGAAGACCGCGAGAATGAAGGCGACCTTATCTGTGCCGCTGAGAAGATTACACCAGAGATGGTCAACTTTATGCTGAAGAAGGCCCGTGGCGTGCTCTGCGCTCCACTGACCATCAGCCGTGCCGAAGAGCTGAATCTTCCCCATCAGGTACAGGACAACACCTCTCTGCTGGGAACGCCATTTACTGTCACTGTCGATAAGATAGAGGGCTGCACCACTGGTGTCTCTGCCCATGACCGCTGTGCCACCATCCGTGCACTGGCCGACCCCACATCGAAAGCCGAAACATTCGGACGCCCTGGACACGTAAACCCACTTTACGCTCAGGACAATGGTGTCTTGCGCCGTTCAGGCCATACGGAGGCCGCCATTGATCTATGTAAGCTCTGCGACATGCAGCCCGCAGGTGCTCTCATCGAGATTATGAATGAGGACGGCACGATGGCTCGCATGCCTGAGCTACAGGTATTTGCCAAGGAACACGACTTGAAGATTATCACCATCAAGGACCTCATCGCCTACCGCCTGAAGAAGGAGTCACTCATTGAGATTGGCAATAGTGCCGACCTACCTACCAAATGGGGCCACTTCCGTCTGGTGCCATTCCGCCAAAAGTCAAACGGACTGGAGCACATGGCACTAATCAAAGGCGAATGGCGCGAGGACGAAGCCGTACTGGTACGCGTCCACTCGAGTTGTGCTACAGGCGACATCCTCGGCTCTATGCGCTGCGACTGTGGTGAACAGTTGCACAAAGCCATGGAGATGATTGAGCAGGAAGGTAAAGGCGTGCTAATCTATATGCAGCAGGAAGGTCGTGGCATTGGTCTGATGAACAAGATTGCCGCTTACAAACTGCAGGAGCAGGGCATGGACACCGTAGAAGCCAACGTACATCTTGGTTTCAAGCCCGATGAGCGCGACTACGGCTGTGGTGCACAGATGCTCCGCCACCTGGGCGTCCACAAGATGCGCCTCATGACAAACAACCCCACCAAGCGCGTCGGCTTAGAGGCCTACGGTCTGGAAATCGTCGAGAACGTGCCCATCGAGGTAACGCCCAACGAGTATGACTACCGCTACCTGAAGACCAAGCAGGAGCGCATGGGACACACATTACATCTGAAGTAAGATGTCTGTAAAATGAAGAAGATACTACCTATAGCCTTATGGTTTGGGGCACTATTGACCATTGCCATCGCCCTGTTATACGTCGAGTCCGACCTTCTCTGGAAGGTACAACACCGTGATTTATTCCTTTCCTCGGCACTGTTCTTCAAACAGACGATGGTTGTGTCAGGCGGCATACTCTCCTATCTGGGAGCGTTCTTCACCCAGTTCTTCTACTATCCCTGGCTGGGTGTTACCATCCTTTGCGGCTGGTGGCTATTGTTGATGTGGCTGACGAAACGGGCCTTCTTGATTCCAGACCGCTGGAATATCGTGGCACTGATTCCCGTAGCCATCTTGCTCATTGCCAACATGGATCTGGGCTATTGGGTATATGCCATGAAGCTACGTGGCTATTTCTTCTCTGCCACCATCGGCACAACAGCCAGTGTAGCCATGCTGTGGCTCTTCCGCCAACTACCTGAGAAACTTTGGGTACGCACAACATCTGTTGTGCTGACAGTGCTGGCCGGCTATCCTTTGATGGGCGTCTATGCCTTGGCAACTGCCTTGCTGATGGGTGTCTGGACGTGGCGACTCACCAAGAACCGCAATCAGAACATCATTGTCAGCGCCAGTGCGCTATTGGCCATCGTTGCCATTCCCCTGCTCTACTACCGCTTCGTCTATTACCAGACCCATCTTGCTGACATCTATCGCACGGCATTGCCCGCCTTTACCGTTCAGGAGGATTATCCAGCTTTCTATTATCCCTATTATCTGCTGGCCGTCTGCTTCCTGGCATTCGTCGTCTGCTATAATAACAAGAAAACTTTCCAACCCCTATTGCGCTGGACTATACAAGGTGCACTACTGGCAGCACTTGTCGCCGGCGTCTGGCACTACTGGTATAAGGATGCCAACTTCCACCACGAACTGAAGATGCAGCGCTGCATAGAGCAGGCCGACTGGGAGGGCGTCATTGACGAAGGCCGCAAACAGGCTGGAGAGCCCACCCGTGCCATCGTCATGATGCACAATCTGGCGTTGAGCCGTTTGGGACGCCAGTGCGACGAGATGTACAATTTTCCAAAAGGTTCAAAACGCACCAATACAGAGCTTCCCATCTATATGTTCAACACTGCCGGCGTCATGATTTACTACCAATATGGTGTGATGAATGAGGCTCACCGCCTGTGTATGGAGGAGGCTGTCGAATATGGCTGGAACGTTGAGAATCTTCGATATATGGCTAGGGCAGCCCTGATGAGCCACGAGCAACAGGTTGCAAGAAAATATCTTGACCTGCTCCGTCAGACGATGTTCTATGGTGGCTGGGCCGACCACATGGAGGAGTTGCTCAACAACAACGACCTCTTGGCTAAGGACGAGGAGACGGGCCCCATCACTCGCATGATGCACTACGATGACAACCAGAGCCAGGGCCACGGCTACGTGGAGAAAGACCTCATGGAGTCATTGGCGCGACTGGATGCCGACGACATCTACTTCCAGGAGCAGGCAGTGCTGGCCGCTATGTGGTGCAGAGACCCAGGCCTCTTCTGGCCCCGCTTCGAGCACTATGTCCATTTAAACGGTGAAGAAGAGATGCCGCCCCGCATCTTCCAAGAAGCAGCATGGCTCTTCGCAAACATGCAAGGACAACAGGGACTGGACGAATGGGTGCTTCAGCCTGGCGTAAAGGAGAGCTTCAACGGCTTCATGAGACAGATGCAGCAATTCAGCCAGACGCAGGATCCAAGCATTAGACAAAGCCTGTTGCAGTATTTCGGCAACACCTACTATTTTGAATACTTCTTCCTAAAGAACATCACATACTATTGATATGAAGAAACTGCTTGTCACCATAGCTGCTGCGGCGTTATTTATCGCCTGTGGCAACCAAATACCCACAAACTATCAGGAGTCTGGTGAATTGCCACACATCTACCCTGACTACACCAACGTCACCGTACCCATTAACATCGCACCGCTGACCTTCGAGGCTGACGAGAAGTGCGATGGCATCGTGGCTCGTCTGGCAGTTGGCGACGAAGAGGTGATCTGTGGTGGTACGAAAGTACAGCCCGATGCCGACGACTGGAAACAGCTGGCTGAGCATGCCAAGGGAAAAGCCATCACGGTGGACGTCTATATCAACCACGATGGCCAGTGGACACGCTTCAAGCCCTTCAGCATCTACGTATCACCTGACTCCATCGACCCATATATCAGCTATCGTCTGATAGCACCGTCATACGTCACCTACGAAGACCTGACCATCAACCAGCGTAGTCTTGAGGACTATGACGAGAGCGTCATCTATGGCAACATGCTCTGCACGGAGGGTGCTAAGGGCCAGTGCATCAATTGTCACAACTACCAGCAGTACAACCCGGACCGCATGCAGTTCCATGCCCGTGAGAACCTAGGCGGCACCATTATTGCCTACGACGGAAAGGTTAAGAAGATTAACATGCGCAACGACTCGGTGCTCTCTGCCGGTGTCTATCCCACCTGGCATCCCACACAGAAGCTCATTGTCTATTCTACCAACAAAACGGTACAGACATTCCATATCACGAACCCCGACAAGATTGAGGTCTATGACATCCAGAGTGACCTGATAGCCTACGACGTGGAGCGCAATGAGGTGACGAATATCGAGAACGACCCCAACGAGTTTGAGGTATTCCCCTACTGGGCACCCGACGGTAAGACGCTTTACTACTGTAGCGCCCACTTTGAGCGACAGGACACCATCGACCCTGGTCTGGAAGTCCTCCAACGCTTCAAGGAAGTGAAATACAACATCTATAAGAAGTCCTTCAATCCCGAAACCCGTCAGTTCGGTCCTCGCGAGCTGGTGTTCGATGCTGCAACCCTTGGCAAGAGCGCTACCCTGCCCCGCATCTCTCCTGACGGCCGTTTCCTGATGTTCACGATGGGCGATTATGGTGTATTCCACATCTGGCACGGCGACGCTGACCTCTGGATGATTGACCTGAAGGAGGCCAATGATGAGCCATCAGCCACCGCACATCCTTTGAAGGAGGTGAACAGCAAGAGTACGGAGAGCTACCATTCCTGGTCGTCGAACGGCAGATGGGTGGTCTTCAGTAGTCGCCGTTATGATGGCAACTACACACGTCCTTTCTTTGCCCATATCGACAAGGACGGCAAGGCCAGCAAGCCCTTTGAGTTGCCTTGTGCAGACCCCGACTATCACCGCCAGTTCCTCAGAAGCTATAACATCCCTGAGTTCATGCGTGGCCCTGTCACCATCAGTCCCCAGAACTTTGCCGACGCCCTCAAGCTTGACGGCGAGCCTGTGAAGTACGTGCAACAGCTGAGTAAGTAGCATTGGGGCAACAGATAAGCAAATTATCATTTTTTGATAATTATTTTTAGATAATTATGATAATTTGCTTATCTTTGCATTGTAAATGGTGCTTCATTGAAGAATCAACCATGATTTTGGTTGTATTGTTCAACGGCTGTACAGATAGTGGCTTTGATTTGTTGCCAACTTACATTTTCAAACATAAATGGCATTGGTTGTGAATCTGCATCGTCAAAGTATGTCATACTTAAAAGAGCACGATATTCTGAACCGTCAGAATACTTTTTCAAATATAACTGCAACAATTGCTCAAATGTGAATTGACGTAAAAGGAAATAGATATCAATAAAGTCCTTCTTAGTTCCTCGCCCAATAATAGCATTTACCTTCATTGCAGCAATGTCTTTGGGAGACGCGAGGGTTAAACCATTCTCAACAATTGCATTGTCAATCCAAGGATAATCGTAATTAACAATATCTACCTTAACATTATTAATAGAATAGACTCTGATTTTCTTTGACACTGACAATATTGCTAACTTCCCCACACTATCATGTATTGCCCCCGTAAGTTCATCGACATCATCTGTTGTTTTTCCAAAGAAATCCAAATCGACAGAACGGCGATGACCATATTGAAGAGCAAGTGAGGTCCCCCCCACCAATCGCATGTCTTGAAGTATTGGCGTTTGTGACAATTTGTTCAAGAGTTCCAAAGTGTCGGGGTAGACTGTCTGAAATGATAGCATCGGTATTGCTCAGGTTTAGTATGTGAAATGGTACAGATAAATGACAGACAGACAGGATCAAGTGTGCGAAACTGTTTACATTCCTCCACTATCTTGTCTAAGCCATAGTAGCGGTTAATCAGACGCCAGTCATTCATCTGTCCGTATTCTAGAACTCGTTGTATGATAAATGCAGAATGGGTATTCATAGCCAGCTGAGATGTGTCAACATCCCAGAACAGATTGTTTGAAAACTTGCTAAGACACTCTTTGCTACTCATACCTTTTATTCTCAATAATGGCGCAAAGATACGAAATAATCGAATAAAAGCCAAAAGAATCAACGGAAAATCTTCATCAAAATGTTAGCGAGTTGGAAAAAGCCACTGTCGACGATAAAATATAACACTTCCCCTCAATCGTCTGGAATGCCGATGTAGAAAGAGATTGAAAGAGGGGAAGTGTTTGCTCAACACTTCCCCAACACTTCCCTAACACTTCCCCTCGTCAAGCAGTCTTCAATAGTGGGACAGCGTAGTAGTGACGAGCGTGGTGATGTTCCTTACAGTCGTAGCCCAAATCTCGCATCGCATAGCCAAGATGTACGCGTGCGCTGTGGTCGATGACCAGCGAAGTGTACTTACTTCGGATGATTTTCAGCATCTGTGAGGTACTCATCTCTGCTACCGACTCGTCAGCTTTGGGCTTACGGAAACAGGCCTCCACCATTTCCGTCATGTCTTTCTTCAGCATATAATCCTGGTTGAGCTGTTGGATGCGAGCCACCTCGTCGTTGTTAAACCAGTAGGGCGACTTGTCCTCGCGTAGCTCATGGAGCACCTGAGCGTAGAGCTGGTCGTAGTTGATGTCACCCGTGTTGTCGATATACTGCCCTTCAGGAATCTGCAGGCAGATGTATCGACGACTGCCCGTAGCGTCTGTCAGCGGATGCGGATTGTTCGTCGTTGCCGTGAACGACGCATAGCGGGCGCGGTCCTCCTGCGAGGCACCATAGATGGGGCGACCGTTCACCTTCGACTTCGAGAGCGTCTGCTTCAGCGATGCATGCTGGCTAGGACGGATGGCATCCAGCTCATCGAGGTTCACCAGCAGATTGTTCGTCAGCGCCATCTCCTTGTCGAACTTGTTCGAGAGGTTCAGGTGGTCCAGATGATACTCGCGCAGATCCACAGGTAACAGTCGGCGCAGGAACGTCGTCTTGCCACAGCCCTGTGCACCAATCAGCGTTGGCACACACTCGTTGCCGTGCAACATATCCATCTGCAGCCAGTGGGCTACTACGGAGCGTAGCCAGATAGCCAGGAAGTTGTGCTGCTCCGTCGATAGTCCTGGCAGTCGGGAGAAGAGTCGTGCCACATGGTTCTGTCCGTCCCACTGTGGCAGATGTTCCAGGTAGTGCTGGATGGGGTTGTACAGGTCGATTTCCTCAGAGTTCACATACTCCAGGAGGTCGCTCTTCGTACCACCTTCCTCAAACACGCCCTCACGCTTAGCCTGAATCGTGATGCTGTTCAACGCCTGTTGCGTCAATGCACGATACTCAGACACCGTGCCGTCCTCCTGTTTCTTGGCAAATTCCACCTTGCCGTTCAGCACATTGTGGCGGAACGCGTAGTGTTCGTTCAGAAAGAGTTCGACACCCAAGAGATTCTCGTTAAGATTCGTCTCGTTAATCACTTTTTCAGTTTCTTTAGTTAAACTACTCATCATCCTTTCTTAATCTTCTTTTTTAAATAATTCTAGTCTCGCAATGGCCAATAGATAAGGTTAATTTCTGTATCCATTTTCCAACTGCAAAGATACAAAATTTTCTTGAGATTTGCAAGGTTTTCCCCTAGAAAATGCTATACTATTTTGCGTTTTAACAGAAAAAACGGCAAGGGGAAGTGTTAGGGAAGTGTTGGGGAAGTCTTGCCCAAACACCTCCCCTCTCTCAACCCCTTTCTACATCGGCATTCCAGCCGATTGGGGGGAAGTGTTGCATTTTTCTCGTTTTCCTCTATTTTTGAAATTATTCGGCAAAAAATAGTTATAGCCAGTTGCTAATTAGCTGTAGCCAGCGCTGTATTAGCTACTTTATACCCCCAAATCAGCCTAATACGCACCTGTTATTAGACTGATTAGCATCTGTATTAGCTTAATACAGAAACGTACTAGACTTATTTTTCTTCTTTTTTCTTTGTTGATTTAAGAATAATCATTATCTTTGCAAAAAGAAAATAGGAAAAAATACTATTGCGACATGTTGGTACTTCAAGAATGTATTGTCAAACTGGAGAAATTCAAGGAGACTTTCTCTCAAAAGTTTGGAATCACCAAACTCGGTATTTTCGGTTCTGTAGCAAGAAACGAGAATACAGAGGATAGTGATATTGACATCGTTGTGGAGGTGCAGAAGCCGACACTTCGCATTATGTATGAACTGAATGAAGCCCTGACAGAACTGTTCAATTGCAAGGTTGATCTTGTTCGATTTCGTGACTCCCTTCGTCCGCTTTTCAAGTCAAACATTCAAAAAGATGTAATCTATGTCTGATAACCGACTAACTATACGTGATAGACTTGAGGCCATTTTAGAGTCCATTAATCTCATTATTGAGTGGACTGATGGCAGAAAGACCGCCCATGATTTCATGTTGACACCTACTGGAGTTATGGCCTTCAATGCTTGTGTTATGCGCTTTCAGGTAATCGGTGAGCATATTGGAAAACTTCTCAAGAGCGAAGCAAAGCCATTAGACAAATGTCCAGATATACCTTGGAATGCCATATATGGCATGCGAAACTTTATTTCTCATGAGTATGCAAACATTGACGAGGAAGTCATAGTGTCTACCATCAACGAAGATATACCTGAGTTAAAACAAGCCATCGAGAAATTATTAGAGGATTATTGACCCATAGTCAGTTTCTCTATTAGAATAATGTTTAACCCTTAAAACCACAGATGCCTATGGGCTGAGAGACCGTTGAACTGTTCAAGGTGATAGAATAGAATAAAGTAACATCAGGAAGTCCACACGGGCTTCCTTTTTTGTGATTAATAATTAATGCCATTAGTACCTGACTTGCGCTTTTTTGCGTATCATTTGTAAAAATCAGCATACAAATGATACAACTTTCAATTTTTCTTCTTATCTTTGCAGCGTTCTCATACCGAAGCCCCGTTTGAGTGCGGTGCTGTTGAGGGTGGGGACCTATATATAGGAAAAGCGTTACTTGCGCTTTGTTCTTGACCCTTAGGAATCTGGCAGTTCCAAACAACTAGTCAAGCAGCAAAGCAACAATGACGCTCATGGGTATGTAATATCCGTATCAGCATAGTTGTCAGCCACCATTGGCTTTCTGCTATTGTTGTCGTATATATACATACGGCGTGGGCTTCGGCGTTGCTCGTTCTTACTAGTTGGGCGATGCCAGAGCCTCTGAGGGTGGGACGAGTAACAGGTAGGATCCCACGCTCTTTTTGTATATCAGTAATACTTATGTTTAACCACCATATTGAGGGAATAATATGGAAAAAACAATGTAATGGGTAATATAGATTATGACTTGGATATTCAAAATGGAATTTTGAATATCAATTATTCATCTTTTTATGGTGAGAAGTGTTTTCCCCTAAAAGGTAAACTGACAAGTGATGGTAAGACCTTCCTCGTTCACTCAAATTCCTTAAGTAGTTGCCAAAGTTTATCTCAAACAGAAATATCTGGAATAAAAAAATATGTTTCTGAAGATAGTTGGTTGAAAAGAGGTGTAGAAATTGCATTTATGCACTAGTGCTGTGTCAGTTGACTCAATACTCTTCTAATGTGCCATATCGAGAATAATAAACATAATAAAAAGCTTATGGATATGAAAGAATGGAAAGCTCATAATGAGCTACTGCAACAAGCGTATAGAGCCTATTTGAGTGCTACTAAGCAAAAAGAAAAAGAGGTAGCATGCGCAAAAATTCAAAGAGAGTTGGAATGGCCTCCTTTTGAAGAATTATGTTTTGAGCATTCTGCTCAGATATATGGTATTGGCAGATATGGATTGGATTATTTGTCAGAGCAGTGTATCGGACTGATAGATAAAATCGCTAAGGGAGAATTGGAATATAATTATTAAACAAAGAAAGGAACAAACTATGAAACAATTAAAGAAAAGAGCCTTGTTCATGTTAATGAGTTTAATGACACTAATTTGTGTGAAGGCGGCAACTGTTATAACTATAGATGGGCTTCAGTATTCTTTGTCTGGTGCTTATGCATCTGTTTATGGTATTGCTAGCGGCAATACTAATCGAACGATTTCTATTCCTTCTCAAATTGTTTATAATGGAAACACATATGTTGTAGACGAATTGAGACCTGCATGTTTCTGTAATTATTATGAAGACTCTTCTGGAAAACGCTACTATGTAACTGACGGAAAAAGTGAAGATGGTGCTCCATACAATAAATACACAAAAGCTGGTACAGGATTTGACAAACAGGCATATTACAATTCACGTATTAGAGAAATTATATTACCCAATACGATAACTAGTATCGGGGATTATGCTTTTTCTAATAGAAATTTAACCACTATCAAACTAAATGAAGGAGTTAAAATTATAGGAGAAAGCGCATTTAGTATAACTTCAAAAATAACTTCGATTATTATCCCGAGTACAGTAGAGACTATGGGGTATTATTGTTTTAGCGGCTGCTCATTGTTAAGAAAAATTATCTATTTATCTTCTTCGGCTCCTCAACATTGGACGGCAACTTCATTTACTTATGTGCCAAATAAGGCTGTGTATGGTAACCCAACGTACGCTATCAATAATGCGAGTGTTATTGAAATGATAACATTCTCTCAGAGTGAGTTTGAATATACAGGAAAGGCCCCCAATCCTATATGGACAAATAACATGGAAGAGTATACTGCTTCCTTTACTATGCCAACTTTACAGTCAGAAGTTGGCTCATATGAGGAAGTTATTCCTGTGACATTCACCAAAGGCGAAGAATCATTTACAGCCAATATTCCTTATAGTTATACTATTGTGCCGACAAAGTTGAAAGCTAAGGTAAATAGTACGAGCAGAACCTATGGCGAAGCAAATCCTGATTTTACGATTACTTATTCTGGCTTTGTGAACGGAGAAGACGAAAGTGCTCTAATCACCAAACCAGTTGTGACTACATCTGCTGATAAGAAAAGTGCAGCAGGCGTGTATCCTATCACAATTAGTGGTGGTAAGGCTAAGAACTATACAATTGAATATGAGCAAGGAGAACTGACAGTTAACAAGGCATCGTTGGCAATTCAGGTGATTGATGCCAACAAAATATATGGAAGCAGCAATCCGACATTTGCTTTGGGATATTCTGGACTTAAAAACGAGGAAACAGTTCCTGAATGGACTGCAGAACCCAAATTCACCACGTCGGCTACAAAGGAAAGTGGAGTTGGCACCTATGACATTACAGTGACTTGTGAACCAAAGAACTATGAGATTACTTCTAATACGCCAGGTAAGCTAACTATTCAAAAGACACCTTTGACTGTCAAAGCTAATAATGTTTCGATAGACTATTGTGGAACAATGCCATCATACAGCTTCACATACTCTGGATTCGTGAATAACGATACAGAAGATGCATTGTCCACCAAACCATCAATAGCTACAGAGGCAACTGCAACCAGCAATGCTGGCACATATTCCATTACTCCAGAGGGGGCACAGGCAAATAACTACGATTTCAGCTATACTGCAGGAACATTGACAATCAATAAGCGCCCACTGACTGTAAAGGCAAACTCTGTAAGTAGGCAATATGGTGAAAACAATCCTGATTTTACGATTGAATATGAGGGATTTGTTAATGAAGAGACAAAAGAAGTACTGGAAGTAGAACCAAATGTCAGCACAACAGCAACGATTCAGAGTAATGCTGGTAGTTACGACATAAGAGCGAGTGGCGGACAAGCTAAGAACTATAGTTTATCTTATCAGAATGGGCAGCTTAACATCACCCCAAGACCTTTGAAAGCCTTTGTGGACAACTATGAACGAGCATACGGAGAGAATAATCCTACATTCGAGATTCTGTATGAAGGTTTGGCTGGCAATGATACAGGTTATTCACTTTATACACAGCCTATGGCACGTTGCTCCGCTACAAGGACTTCGAATGTTGGTACATATACAATTGAGGTAACTGGAGGTTATTCTCCTAACTACACCCTGACTTATGGTTCTGGACAGCTGACTATCGTTAAAGCTGAACAGACTTTTACATGGAATCAAGACCTGACAAATCTGAAGGTTGGCGATCAAGTAGAATTACAGGCTAATGCATCATCAAACCTGCCAATTACTTTCACTATGGATTCTAACGACTATGCTGAAATATATAAAGCTGGCAGTAAGACATTCATGGAGTGTAAGAAAGCTGGCTCATTCCATATCAAAGCTGTTCAAGAAGGTAATGACAATTATTATTCCACGTCACGCATCAATAAAGACGTAACCATTGTAGGAGAAGAAGAGTATAATCCCACTCTGTTTATCAAACAGGCCGATAATGGTATGGTAAGTACAAAGGTAAACAAGGGCAGTAGCTGTACATTTACCATTTATGTAGAATCAGGTTGGAAGATACATTCTGTGACATTCAATGGTACTGATGTAACGGATAAACTGGATTCAAATAATTCGTATACCACGCCTGAGATTAACGAGAATTCTACACTCCACGTCATTTATGAACAAAATACATCTAACACAAGAGCAGCAATATGTTCTGAGGTAAATGTAAAAGTGGTAGATGATGGGGTCGTAATAAGCAATGCAAAGCCAGATAGCCAATGTGTAGTCTTCTTAGCGAACGGCCAACAGGTTGTAAATACCGTTATTCGCAATGATAATCACAGAATCACCTTGCATAAAGGCCAAGTATATCTATTAAAGATTGATGGTAAAACATTTAAATTCGCATTGTAGACAGCGACAAGTGAAAGCGTGATATATTGAGTAATCGTAAGCAACAAACTTAAACGAAATACAATTATGAAACAATTATTTCTATTTCTAACAACAATGCTACTGTCACTGACAGCAAGCGCTGAGACTGTAGAGATTGATGGCATTTACTATAATCTTAATCCATATGAAATGACAGCAGGAGTTAGCTCTAACCCGAATGGTTACAGTGGAGATATTGTAATACCCGCAGTTGTAAATTATGAAGGGAATAATTACGATGTTACCTCTATTATGTCTTATGCTTTCGATAAATGTAGTGAACTCACTGCTATTACGATACCCAACAGCGTAACATCAATAGGTTATAGCGCGTTCTATGAGTGCAGAAGCCTCATCTCCCTCACCATTCCTAACAGCGTAACAAGCATTGGGGGCTGTGCATTCTATTACTGTAGCAGTATCACCACTGTTAACATATCTAATAGCGTAAAGACCATTGGAGACTGTGCATTTCAGGGTTGCACTAATCTAAAATCCATTACTATTCCTGATAATGTAATAACAATAGGGAATTATGCATTCTGTGGCTGTAGCAGTCTAACTTCCATCGCTATCCCTAGTAGCGTGACAACCATCGGTGATGCTGCTTTTGAAAGTTGCATAAAACTAACCTCTGTTAGTATTCCAAGTAGTATAACTACTTTCGGAGATTATGCATTCTACGGTTGCTATTGCCTAACTTCTGTTACTATCGCCAATGGTGTGACAAACATCGGGAACTATACGTTCATATATTGTTCTGCTCTTACTTCAATAAACATTCCTAACAGTGTAACAAGCATCGGCGAGGGCGCTTTTCAATATTGCTCTCTTTTGAAGGAGTTGCAACTTCCGGATAAACTTAAAATCATCAAAAGAGCAACATTCCAAAGTTGTAACAGTTTAAAGTCTGTTACTATCCCTGCCACGGTGGAGTTTATTTACGCAGAAGCCTTCTATGGTTGCAATGCATTGGAGAGTATCAAGGCATTACCAGAGAATCCTCCTTTCATCTATGACAATACATTCTCAAATTATTCTGCACCTTTGATAGTGCCACAAGGATGCAAAGAGGCATATCAGTCGGCACAGGGCTGGAAGAACTTTACGGATATAAGTGATAGCAGGCATAAATTGACCTATATGGTTGACGGTGAGGAGTACAAGAGTTACATCATAGAGTCTGGAACAGCGATTACTCCAGAACCAGAACCCACAAAGGATACCTATAAATTTTCTGGTTGGAGCGAGATTCCTGAAACGATGCCAAATCATGATGTTATCGTTACCGGTACTTTCGAACGTTATTTTGACGTGGGTCACTTGGCAAAAGTTATTAACTTCGTTATGAAGAGCAATGCATCAGCAAGTGACGTGGCTCTCTTCGACTTGAATAATGATGAAGAACTGAATATTGGTGACGTCATCTTGATTGTGAAGAATATTCTGAATCATGGCACTAATAGCATGGCAGCTATTGGTAGACGTGCTGGCGAGATGATCGATTTGACCCAATATACTGCAGCTCAGTTTGAAGTGAAGATGGCAGATAGCAAAGACATCAGACTTGTTAGCAGCATGGCCCAGACCCACCAACTGATGTATCAGCAGAAGGATGAAAACACGTATTCCGTGGTGGTATTCTCACTCTCTAATCAGTTGATGAATCCTGAGAATGGAAGCATCATTGAGATGAATGGCGTAGAGAGCTCTATACAGAATGTGGTTTTGGCAAAGCCTAATGGTGAGACAGATTGCTATCATGGACTACCTGTCTCTACTGGTATCCAGCAGATTGAAAATGGAACAAGCTCCGCCGTCATCTACGATCTAAAGGGCAATCGCTTGAACAGTGTCAAGGCATTAGATAAGGGTATCTACATTGTTAATGGTAAAAAGGCAGTAGTACGATGAAACATAGAATCATAGCATCCCTTGTGGCACTACTCTTCTGTGTCACAGGATTTGCAGGAAATTTACAGGCAAACGATGTCACTCTGAAACCCGGTGAAACGAAAGCCCTTCTGCTTTCACTCACCTCGCTGGAAAGTAACGTAGTAGGTGTTCAGTTTGACGTGACACTGCCTAAAGGTTTTTCTTTGGAAGAAAGCGACGGAACAGTCTATCAGCTGTCGTCGAATCAAGACAGCGATATAACATGTAACGTAAGCCATCTGGGTAGTGGCGCCTATAGATTTGTGCTCTACTCCAATAGCTTGCAGAAACTGAAGACTGGGGAGTTGATGAGCCTGAACCTGAAGGCAGGGGAGAGCGTCGCTTTAGGTAACTATACTGTTTCAATTGGCGAAATAGCATTCTCTGATGCAGATGGCCAGGTAACTAAGGAAAGTGGGATGACTGCTACCATCAAGGTGACGAATTTCTATCCTGCAGCTACCAATATTGAAATACCAGATATGAAGATACAGTCTGGCAAAACGGCTCCCTTGGCCTTGAATTTGTTAGCGTCCATTGCAGGTTGCGTGGGCATTCAGTTCGACTTGTCGTTGCCAGATGGTTTCACTTTGGAGAAGGACACGAGTGATAAGGAATACGCTATATCAGAAAGTCAAGCGAAAGACGTTGTTTGTAATCTGACGCCAGTTAGCAACGGACTCTACAGATTTGTTCTGTATTCCAACTCGCTCAAAGAGTTCGTTCCTGGTGAGTTGATGAAGATAAATCTGAAGGTCAGTGAAGAAAAATCCCTTGGTGTGTATCCTATATCTATTAAAGACGTTTTGCTATCAGATGTAACGGGCAATGTACATAAAGACAACGGAGCAAGTGCCAATGTACAAGTATCGAAATTCTTTACCTTACTCTATAAAGTCGATGGGGTTGATTACAAATCTTACCAAGTAGAGTATGGAGCATCCATCACAGCTGAGCCAGCACCCACAAAGGAAGGATATACCTTCAGTGGTTGGAGCGAGATACCAGAAACAATGCCTGCGCATGATGTGACTGTAACAGGAACATTCAGCATCAATAAGTACAAATTGACATACACCGTTGATGGTGAGGTATACAAGACGTATGATATAGAATATGGCGCAACGATTACGCCAGAAGCAGAGCCTACTAAGGAAGGATATACTTTCAGTGGTTGGAGCGAAATACCTGCGACGATGCCTGCACATGACGTAACTGTAACGGGTACGTTCACTCTTGACACTGGCATTGAGGAGATAATGAGTAATGCGAATGGTGATGTTATGATTTTCACTATTGACGGTAAGCGAGTAGACAACCTCAAGAAAGGTATGAACATCATCCGAATGAGTGATGGAACCACGAGAAAAGTTGTGGTGAAGTAAAGTATCCATTCTGATTATAAAGATTGCAGGCTGAAGACTCCATGCTTCAGCCTGCATTTTTCTTACAGAAAATAGGGAAGGGGGCATAAGGAAAAAGTTAGTGTTTGGAGTATTTCGGCCTTAATATATAAAAAAAGGTGGAAATATGCGGTGAAAATAAAATAAATGATTACCTTTGCACGTTGGAAACATACATTTAGAACAAAATATGGCACAATTATCCGACCGTTTGCAAAGACTGGCACCGTCAGCAACGCTGGCTATGTCGCAGAAAAGCTCTGAGATGAAGGCCCAGGGCATTGACGTAATTAATATGAGTGTGGGCGAGCCTGACTTCAATACTCCCGACCACATCAAACAGGCCGCCAAGATGGCTATTGACGAGAACTACTCTCGCTATTCGCCCGTTCCCGGCTACCCTGACCTGCGCCAGGCCATCGCCCGCAAACTGGAGCGTGAGAACCACCTGCACTACCAGCCTTCGGAGATTCTGGTGTCGAACGGTGCCAAGCAGAGCGTCTGCAATACTATTATGGCACTGGTCAACGACGGTGAAGAGGTCATCATCCCCACTCCCTACTGGGTCAGCTACCCACAGATGGTACTGCTGGCAGGCGGCAAGCCCGTCTTCGTAGAGGCTGGTTTCGAACAGAACTTCAAGATGACTGCCGCACAGTTGGAGGCTGCCATCACCCCAAAGACCCGCATGATTATCCTCTGCTCGCCCAGCAATCCTACAGGCAGTGTCTATAACAAGGAGGAGCTGAAGGCTTTGGCCGACGTCATCCTGAAGCATGAGGACTTATTCGTACTCGCAGATGAGATTTACGAGCACATCAATTATATTGGCAAACATGAGTCCATCGCCCAGTTTGAGGGCATGAAGGAGCGCTCTATCATCGTCAACGGTGTCTCTAAGGCATACGCCATGACGGGTTGGCGCATCGGCTACATTGCTGCTCCTGAATGGATTGTCAAGGGCTGCAACAAGTTGCAGGGCCAGTACACCAGCGGACCGTGCTCCGTCAGTCAGAAGGCTGCAGAGTTTGCCTATATCAGCAGTCAGCAGTGCGTAGAGGACATGCGCCAAGCCTTTGAGCGCCGTCGCGACCTCATCGTCAAGCTGGCCAAGGACATTCCCGGACTGGAGGTCAACGTACCCGAGGGTGCCTTCTATCTGTTCCCCAAGTGCAGCAGTTTCTTCGGCAAGACAGCACCTGATGGTTCAGTCATCAAGAACTCTACCGATTTTGCCATGTATCTGCTGGAGACTGGACACGTTGCCACAGTGGGTGGTGACGCCTTCGGAGACCCTCAATGCTTCCGCATGAGCTATGCTACAAGTGACGAAAATATCGTCGAAGCCATGCGTCGTATCAAGGAAACTCTGGCAAAATTGAAGTAATTTTCAGTTTTATCGAGTTAAAAGTTCTTAATTCGGCAAATAGTACATTGAAAATCGCTATCTTTGCCGGATGATAATAACTACGAACATTCACAAACATAATTCATTTAATAACTAAAAAAAACAAAATTTATGGCAACAACAACAAAGGCTACAGCCCAGGCCAAAAAGTCGGGCTTCGGAGGTGTTAAGGAAGCATGGATTATCCTCGCTATCTGCTGCGCAGCTGGTTACAGTGTTTGGTACTTCGTAATGGGTAACCCCGACAACTTCATCGGTGGCGACCGTACTGGCCATCCCGCAAACCTGCTGGGTACCGTTTATAAAGGAGGTTTCGTTGTAGGTCTGATCCTAACCCTTCTGTTCACTGTTATCTGCCTCGGTTTCGAGCGTTTCTTCGCTATCAAGTCTGCTTCTGGTAAGATGAACCTCGCTAAGTTCACTGCTCAGGTAAAGGCTGCTGTTAAGGCTCAGAAGTTCGACGAGGCTAAAGCTCTCTGCGACAAGATGCAGGGTTCTGTAGCTAACGTAGTATTGGCTTCAATCAATATGTACCAGACTGTAGAGACCGACTCTACTCTGAAGAAGGCTGCTAAGATTGCTAAGATCCAGCAGGCTCACGAGGAGGCTACTCAGCTGGAGATGCCTACTCTGCAGATGAACATGCCTATGGTTGCAACCATCGTATCTCTGGGTACCCTGACCGCTCTGTTCGGTACTGTGCTCGGTATGATCGGTTCGTTCCAGGCTCTGTCTGCTGGTGGTGGTGCTGACTCTATGGCTCTGTCTGCCGGTATTTCTGAGG
>Ga0256404_1001610_pt1 | contig 53574 bp, 30 predicted proteins | sample RumenRJG_01DNA_FD_185990 | JGI IMG/M metagenome (GOLD analysis project Ga0256404, IMG submission 185990) | Bovine rumen microbial communities from Lethbridge, Alberta, Canada - RJG_01 | ecosystem: Host-associated > Mammals > Digestive system > Stomach > Rumen | place: Canada: Alberta | collected...
AAGCAACGGCACATTGAGGCCTTTAGGCAGGAATTCCTACACACGATGATTCATGAACTGAAACGGCCTATTTCGACACTGAAGATGTGTGTGTCGTTCATGGGCAATGAAAGGATGATGCAGGACGTGGAGAGCAAGCAGAAGATACTCAGCAGTTCGTATAACGAGTTGGACAACCTGACTTCGTATTTCTCGAAACTCCGCGACATCACGTTCTGTGATTCTACCGAAATTCCTTTGGTGAAGTCCCGCTTTTCTATGCGTAGTCTGATAGAGGAATGTATCGGCAAGCAGAATATTCCCAGTGGTAAGGAGGTGAAGATGAACATCGTGGCCGTGAAAGATGTGGAAGTATGGGCAGATCGAATGCATATAGGCAACATTATCTGCAATCTGCTGGAGAATGCCATCAAATATTCTGTAGAGGCGGTGACCATCAGGATAGATTACCGGATGCGTGAGGACGGGACGGTGCAAATCACCGTAACAGACAATGGCATCGGCATTACAAAAGCTGACCAGCGGTATGTATTCGATAAGTTCTACCGTAGCGAGTCGGCAAAGGACAAGGCCATCCCCGGCATCGGGCTTGGACTGAGTTACGTAAAGTTGCTGGTGGAGGCACATGGTGGCAGTATCGGCCTTGACAGCACGGAGGGTGAGGGCACCACATTTACAATTATAATACCGCAGAGGGATGGAGAGGATTAGGATATTGCTCGTTGATGATGACCGTCAGAACTCCGAGTTTCTGCGGAAGTTCTTGGAGATGGAGGGTTACGAAGTCTTTTACGCTGAGAATGGGCACAAAGGTTGGGATACATTTTCTACAACCAAGCCTGATTTGGTCTTGCTCGACATCAATATGCCAGAGATGAATGGCTTCGAGTTGGCGAAGCTTATCCGAGAGCGTGACGGTGATGTGCTTCTCTTCTTTTTAACAGACCGCACTGAAAAGGCAGACCGGTTGAAAGGATTCGACTTGAAAGGCAATGACTATATCCCCAAGCCGTTCTATCCCGAAGAGCTCATTGCAAAGATAAAAGAGCGTTTTGAGCATCGACAGTCCTCACCATCCACTCGTATGACCATCGGCCAGACTATCTTCGACAGCAATCTCTCAACCATAGAGAATAATGGAACGGTTCATCATCTCTCCGCCCGCCAGTCGGAAATTCTTGCCATCCTTGCACAGAACATCGGCCAGGCCGTAAAGCGTGAAACCATTCTCAAAACTGTCTGGGGTAACGACAGTTACGCCAACTCCCTTGCTCTCAACGTGCAAATCACCTATATTCGCAAAGCACTCGCCTCCGATCCCACCATAGCCATTGTGTCGCTGAAAAAGCGAGGCATTGTCATGGAGGTAAAATAATTTAGAAGTATAGAAGGCATATCAGCCCAAGACCGCCCGACGCTCGACCGAAGTCAAAAGGATAATTAAACTACAGAGAGCGAATAAAGACACTATCAAAAGCAAAGATCAAGTAATATGCAAGGATTCAGATATGAGGATAAAGAAAAGCGGTATTTCGAGTGTAGTGCCTCATAATATAATAAATTTGTCTAACCCGCCAATGAATCGCCTCTGACCTCCTAAGATCGTGCAGTTTATTTGGCTAAAAATAGTTAAGATTGGTGTAAGTGTTTGATAATCAGTTGAAGCCAAGCTTTCAACGAGAATGAGTATTGATTGCTAAACAGGCTCATTAGTTAGCCTAAAGTATTGATAATCAGCAGCATGATAACTTCCGTAAGGAGGTTGTCATGTTGCTTTTTATGTCTTGTGTCTTTTGATGTTATTAATTATGGTGGTTTTATTCGACGATAAGTAGATTAGTCGAATAATTAGGGCTACAAGAAAAGACCGATGATGATTTGTCGTTTTGAAAAGCCATATTTTTAATTGGGCCTGCAAGGCTTGTAGCCCGAAAAAAGTTTGAGGATTTGGGAATAATTCTTATCTTTGCCGAAGATTATGGAAAAGGAAATTATAGATAAGGTTTTGGATGTTTTTGGACCTGTGGAAGACCGCATGCAGAGTATTATCAAGGTGATCGGCGTTGGCGGCGGTGGCTGTAATGCAGTGCGAAACATGTATGAGGAGGAAATCAAGGGCGTGTCGCTGGCGGTGTGTAACACGGATTCAAAGTCGCTGGCACCTTCTCCTGTACCCACGAAAATTATGTTGGGTGAAGGCTTGGGAGCGGGAGGAAAACCTGAGGTTGGACGTTCTGAGGCCGAGAAGAATATCGCAGACATTGAGCAACTTTTGAGCGACGGCACGAAGATGGTGTTCGTGACGGCATCGATGGGTGGCGGTACGGGAACAGGCTCTGCTCCAGTGGTGGCGAGTGTAGCAAAGAAGATGGGCATGCTGACGATAGGCGTGATTACCATTCCCTTTATGTTTGAGAAGAAAGCAAAAATCGTCAAGGCATTGAAGGGCGTGGAGGAGATGCGTAAGAATGTGGATGCTCTGCTCATTATTAACAACGAGCGTCTTTGCGATGTGTATGCGGATACGCCTATCTCGGTGAAGGAGTCGTTTGCTAGGGCAGACAACATCTTGAAGGATGCCGTGAAAGGTATCTCCGAACTTATTACGGTGAACAGCGACGGGGGTATTGACCTTGACTTCCGTGATGTGGAAACGACGATGCGTGATGGTGGTGGCGCTATTATGGCGATGGGTAGGGCCAATGGTGAAAAACGTGTGGAAAGGGCTATTCAGAATGCATTGGATTCACCATTGATCTACGGCAGCGATATCAGCCATGCAAAGCGAATCCTCTTTAATATCTATAGCAGCGAAGAAGCGCCCATCATGGTGCCTGAGATGCAGGAAATAGATGAGTTCTTCGACAAACTGAATCCTGAGATAGAAGTGATTTGGGGTATTTCCACCGATAATTCGATTGGTGAGGATGCCAAGGTCACCATACTTGCTACTGGCATGGAGGAGAGTCAGACTGTTGATAAGGAACTGAAGGATGATGCCTACTACGAGAGTCTGATTCCGAAACTCTATAAGCCTGTCGTCAAGGAAACGGAGGAGCTTGTTCAGGAACCTATTTTTGTTGTGGAGTCAGCCCCCGAACCTGAACCTTCGGTCATGGAGGAGAAGCCTGATCCGACGCCTTTTGAAAAACTTAAAAATTGGATAACTGGTCTGATACAAGTTTCAGACGATGAATGAAATCAAGACAAGAACACCAGAAGAGATTGCCGCAGAACTGTCTCAGCTCGTAGAAGAGTTGAAAGCTGCGGGACGCAACGACCTTTTGTTGCGTGCTATCGGTGTGCCCTTGCTGGAGGACTTGCGTATCGAGGCGGCTAGGAGAAGTCTGAGCAGGCTGCTTATCACGAAAGATTATCGCTTTATTCTCGTGGATGACGGAAACAGAACGGTGGAGCTGACTCCTGTCCACAAGGCAGTCTATCTGCTGTTCCTGAATCATCCCGAAGGTATTGAGTTCAAACAGCTCCGTGATTTCCATGAAGAGTTGATGGACTATTATATGGCTGTGACACGGAATATGGACAAGCAGGCCATTGAAGAAAGTGTGGAAATGCTTATCAATCCGCTAAACAACTCTATCAATGAGAAATGCTCACGCATCAAGAAAACATTTCTCAGCATGATGGACCCTTATCGGGCAAATTTTTATATCGTTAGTAGTCACACGCAAAAGCATGTGGCTGGTTCTTCAAAAATTTGGTATGAGCGCCTGAAGGTTATTACACTTCCGCGAGAACTTGTCATACGAGAATGAGTTCATGTTGCTTTTTATGTCTTGTGTCTATTGATGTTATGTGCCGTCAGTTGCCGTTGTCCCGTGGAGTACCTGTAACAGGGCTCCAGCAAACACGCCAACCACCAGGTCGAACACCACAAGCACTATAAGAAATATAACTATTCCTAGAAATAATGTATTGTTCCTTTATATTATTAAGGTAGTTATGATAATCCAATGAAAACAAATGCGAGGAACAACGCAAGGATGACAATTCTCACCCAATTAGAAAATCTCCGAATCCTTTTTTCTTTTTCTTTATCCATATATGATTTAGCCAACCGTTAGTGATTGACATTGCAAAGGTAAATGGAGCATGTTACAAAAGCATTTCAATAGTGTGAAAGTTATGTTACATCGCCGCTTGTAATAGGATTGTAACATGGTTGTAACTACAACGTCACAAAATTGTAATATCTTTGCAGCAAAATCACAGGAAATAAACAAATGGAATTGATTATCAGCATTTTCTCGCTTGTAGGTTCGCTAGCGTTGTTCCTCTTCGGAATGAAGACTATGTCGGAGGGTCTTGAAAAGTTTGCAGGCGATCGTCTGCGTCGTATCTTGTCTGCCATGACAAAGAATCGTGTTATGGGAGTATTAACAGGCATACTGATTACTGCTCTCATCCAGTCATCAAGTGCCACTACGGTAATGGTTGTAAGCTTTGTAAATGCTGGATTAATGACGCTTGCACAGTCCATAGGCGTCATCATGGGTGCAAACATAGGAACTACAGTTACAGCATGGATTATTTCAGCTGTTGGCTTTAAGGTGAACATTGCAGCCTTTGCTATCCCCTTACTGGCTATCGGTATGCCATTGATATTCAGCGGAAAAGGGAATCGCAAGAGTGTAGGTGAGTTCATATTCGGTTTCTCTTTCCTCTTTATGGGCTTGTCGTACTTGCAGGAGGCAGCTACCACAATGAATATCGGTGACATGGTGGCAGGTATGCTGGCCCACGTGCCGCAGGACTCGTTCCTCACCATCATCCTCTTTGTTATTGTGGGTGCAGTGGTAACGATGATTGTGCAGGCATCGGCTGCCACTATGGCCATAACGCTGATGCTTTTTGGCATGCATATACCCGGATTCGGGTTCGAACAGGCAGCCGCTTTGGCTATGGGACAGAATATTGGTACCACCATCACAGCATTTATGGCTTCGCTGACTGCCAATACACAAGCGCGGCGTGCAGCTCTTGCCCACATGTTCTTCAACGTGTTTGGTGTAGTGGTATTCCTCATCGTGTTCTATCCCGCTTGTGATGCCGTTAGTTGGGTAGTAGAGAACTTAATGGGTGGTGGCAACGATCTCTTTAAGTTATCAGCCTTCCACACCGCCTTTAACGTCATCAACACGCTGTTGCTCATTGGTTTTGTGAAGCAGATTGAGGCATTTGTTTGCAAGGTGCTACCAATGAAAGCACAGGACGAAGACTACCGTCTGCGGTATATCAGCGGCGGTTTGTTATCTACAGCCGAGCTCAGCATCATGGAGGCCCAGAAGGAGATTCGTAGTTTTGCTGAACGTTGTCAGCGTATGGCAAGTTTTGTACCAACGTTGTTGCAGACGCAGGATGTGATGGAGTTTAATAAGCTCTTTGCCCGTATTGAGAAGTATGAGAACATCACCGACTCGATGGAAATGGAGATTGCCAGCTATCTGAACAAGGTGAGCGAAGGCCGCTTGTCGGATGCTTCGAAAACTCAGATACAAAAGATGCTCCGTCAGATATCAGAGTTAGAGTCAATAGGCGACTCGGTTTATAACCTTGGACGTACCTTGAACCGTCACCGGATGCATTGTCAAAAGCCCTTTACTACCGAGCAAATACAGCACATGTTGACGATGCTACAGCTGGTAGATGCTGCTCTCACCGAGATGTTGAAGCGTATAGACAAGCCTTTAACAAAAACGGGTGTCAAGACATCGCTCAACATTGAGCATGAAATCAATAACTATCGCACACAGCTGAAGAATCAGAACCTGCACGATGTCAATGCGGGAATCTATGATTATCAGCTCGGTGTATTCTATATTGATTTTATCTCAGAGTGCGAGAAGCTTGGCGACTATGTGATGAATGTTGTTCAGGCTGGAAAGGGTCTGAATAACGACTATGGCGACGGTCCTGTCAACGGACAAGGATAATCGATAATCGGTTATTTCTGGTCTGAAAATTAAAACGTGCCAGGGTGAACCTGATGGTGAGTCCACCACCAGGAGTAGCAAGTGCTTCAGTTTGTCCACCATCTATTCTATTTCAATCTCTCGGCAGGCGATAACCAGCCGTGTGGTTCCGTAGGCATAGGAAATAGTATTGTGAATTTCACCTAAATAAAATGCAGATAGTTGGGCAATTGGAAAAAATGGCATATCTTTGCCGATAGTTTTATAGAAATCGCATGAAGCCCATTATCATAGGAGACAAAGATGCTCACATTTGCCTGGTTCAGGCAGTCGATGAGCATGATGAAGACCTGCTGGAGAAGGAATACGAGCTCATCAAAGGTCAGAACCCGGAGGAACGAATCCTCTTGGCAGCTGTACGTGTGAACAGCTGGAACCACGATTTGAGTCCCTGGCCCGCAGCTCCGGTATTCGGAAAAGAGGGCTTTGGGGATGGTGCTCCTGGAACGTTGCGCTACATCCTGCAGACGCTCTTGCCGATGGTTCAGAAAGATTGGTTGTCAGCCTCAGGCCACGTGAAATATGTGATTGGCGGTTATTCTCTGGCCGGATTGTTCGCCCTTTGGGCCTCCTGTCAGACCAACGCCTTCAGCGCCTGCATGGCAGCCTCGCCATCCGTATGGTTCCCAGGGTGGATAGATTATCAGGCAGAACATCCGCAGCAGACCGACATCATTTATCTGAGCCTTGGCGACAAAGAAGAACGGGCCCGTAATCCCCTGATGTCACAAGTGGGCAACTGCATCCGCCGGCAAGCAGCCTTGATGGCTGGCAAGACCACCGTTCTCCAGTGGAATGAAGGCAATCATTTCAAGGACTCCGAAATCCGCACAGCCCAAGGTTTCACATGGTGCATTCAAGAATTGAGGAAGAAAAAGTCGGAGAAAGAATAAAAGCATGATCAAAGATCTGCGAAGATTTTTGGAGGACGCCCCTGAAGAAGAATATTGAAAATATGAACACGGAGCCGATGCCCCCGTTCAAATTCGAAAATCTGGTAAAATAGCCCGCTGTCCGTAAGGATAGCGTTTTTTTTGTGTAAATTTCCTGATTTCCCGAAAATTGGTCTTGCGGATTAAATAAAAAAGGAGCCAAAGGATAAAACCTTCGACTCCTGTCAGAAATTGATGAATGTATTATTACTTAAAGTTTGAATTTATAGCCTAATGTCAGCATGCAGGTGTTGGAACGGCTGTCCTTGAAGACGCTTTCGCTCTTGCCTATTTTGCTCAGTCCGATGTTGTAACGGAGATCGATGACGATGGGGACCTTGAACTCATAGGAGATACCTACGGGAATGGAAATATCGAACTTGTTGAGATTGTCCTTGATATCGGTGGACGTGATGTAAGTCCTGGTGACTTTGTCTGTCTTGTCCTCAATGCTGAACATTTCCTTGGCATTGGTGAGATAAGCGAACTGGACACCGGTCTTCAGGGCGAGTCCCTTGTGTACGTAGAAGTTAGCGACGAGGGGAACGGTGATGTAACCCGTCTGAATCTTCACGTCCTTGTACTTCACGTTGTTGACGTCCTTGTCCTTCCAGGCATTACCGGTTACAACGTAGTTGACGCCAGCAGCTGCACTCAGCCATTTGTTAATCTGATATTCAAAATCCACACCAATAGAGTTTCCTGCGAGGACATTTGTGTCGAAATCGGAGGGAAGTCCGATAGTGCTTGTCTTGGGGGCGCTGGAGAAGATACCTCCCGTACCACCGGTATGTGGCTGAATACTGAAACGACCCGGTTCTGCCTGTGCATTTGCACTTACTGTTGCTGCCATTACGGCTACGATCAAAAATAACTTTTTCATTGTTCTTTTTTATTTAATTATTTGACTTTATTATGTTTTTATTTTTTGTCACTTTTTGTTTGACTTCGGCAAAGGTAGTTGGCTTTTGGATAAGGGAAAAGAAAAGGGGGTGTATTTCGATGGAAGTTGTTGCGACAGCGGGGTGTATCCGCGACAAGGGGGGAGAGAAGCCGTGGAATTTGTCGCAAATGCTTTTTCACTCTCGCTCTGTTTGCACGATCAAATGAAGCACGCAGTCCGCGGGAATTTCGCATTATTCAAATAAAATAACATCATAATGATAGACAATTGCATTTTTTTGCGTATTTTTGTGGGCAGAATGAACAAATACGTTCGAACAAGGCGGAGCCATTGAAACAATAACAACCAAATACCTGTCATATTTATGAAAATCCAGAACATTATTATGTCCATTGCGATTTCTACAGCATTGACTTTTGCTGTAAGTAGTTGTCAAAACGCACAACAAGAGAACCCATTGTTGCAAGAAAGCACGCTGCCCTACGGAGCACCTGATTTCAGCAAGATTAAAACCACCGACTATCTGCCGGCCTTTGAGAGTGCCATCCAGCAGACGCGTGACGAGATTGCCAAGATTGTGGACAATCCCGATTCTGCTACTTTCGAGAACACTATCGTGGCCTATGAGGAGAGCGGACGCGTGCTTGACCGCGTGAGCCGTGTGTTCTTTGCACTTACGGAGGCTGACAAGACTCCTGTACTGGGTGAGATTGAGAAGAAGGTGATGCCCAAGCTGACCGAACTGGAGAACGAGATTTCGTTCAATATGCCGCTCTTCGAGCGTATCCGTCAGGTGTACGACCGCGATCATGACTCGCTGCAGGGCGAGGACCAGAAACTGCTGGAGGAGATCTACAAGGAGTTCGTGCGCAAGGGCGCGTTGCTGTCTGGCGAAAAGAAGGAACGCATGAAGGAAATCAACCTGCGCATCACGGACCTGCAGCAGAAATGGGGCGACCTGATTCTCGACGCCACTAATAATGCCGTGGTGTGGGTGGACAGCAAGGAGAAGCTTGCGGGACTGAACGAGGCCGACATAGAGCAATGCAAGAAAGATGCCGAGAGCCGTGGCGGCAAGGCGCCATACGCCATCGTCATCGTCAATACCACGCAGCAGCCCCTTCTGGCCAGTCTCGACAACCGCGACCTGCGCCGTCAGGTCTATGAGGCTTCCATTCACCGTACGGACGGCACCGGTAAGTTTAACACCTACGACATCGTCTGCGAGGTTGCCAAGTTGCGTGCAGAGCAGGCTGAGCTGATGGGCTATCCCAACTATGCTGCCTACTCCCTGGAGAACACCATGGCGAAGACGCCTGAGAATGTGTATGCTTTCCTGAAAAGCCTGATCGCGCAATACAAGCCGAAGGCTGATGCCGAGACCAAGGCCATCGAGGAATTTGCCAGAAAGACGGCCGGCCCTGACTTCAAGCTGGAGCCCTACGACCGTTTCTACTATTCGGCAAAGATGAAGAACGAGCAGCTGAACGTCAGCGACGATGAGATCAAGTCGTACTTCAATGTGGATAGTGTTTTGATAAATGGTGTGTTCTATGCTGCCAACCGTGCCTATGGACTTACGTTCAAGCAGCGTACCGACATCCCGACCTATCATCCCGACATGAAAGTGTTTGAGGTGTTCGACAAGGATGGCAAGCAGAAAGCGCTCTTCTATTGCGACTACTTCCGTCGTCCCACCAAGCGTGGCGGTGCCTGGATGGACGGTTTTGCCAAGCAGAGCCGGCGCTACAACCAGCTGCCCATCATCTTCAACGTGTGCAACAACGCCAAAGCGCCTGAAGGAAAGCCTTCGCTGCTCACTTGGGACGAGGTGACCACGCTGTTCCATGAGTTCGGACACGCTCTCCACGGCATCCTTTCCGACTGTAACTACAACCGTCTGAGCGGTACTTCTGTGGCCCGCGACTTCGTGGAGATGCCTTCACAGTTCAACGAGTCGTTTGCCTCCATTCCTGAGGTGTTCGACCACTATGCCAAGCATTGTGAGACGGGAGAGCCCATGCCCGCCGAACTGAAGGAGCGCATGCTGAAGAGCATCACCTTCCAGACGGCCTATGCGCTGGGTGAGAACCTGGCTGCCACCTGTCTGGACATGGCCTGGCACATGCTGCCTTCCGACAAGATTCCTACACCTGATCAGGCTGCTGCCTTTGAGACGGAGGCCCTGCAGCAGGTAGGTCTGCTCAACGAGCAGATTCCTCCCCGCTATCGCACCAGCTATTTCAACCACGTGTGGGGCGGAGGCTATGCTGCCGGCTACTACAGCTATCTGTGGACAGAGGTGCTGGCCGTGAACATCGCTGATGTATTTGCGAAGCGCGGAGCCCTTGATCCTGCTACGGGAAGTGACTTCTGCCAGAAGGTGCTGAGCCGCGGAAACACGGGCGACCTGATGCAGATGTTCACCGACTTCACAGGCATGACTCAGCCTGATGCCTCGGGTCTGCTGAAAGCCCGCGGTCTTGGGAATTAAGCCCGTAAACCTTTATAAATATAATGTCCCGCATGCTGATGGAAGTGTGCGGGATTTTGCACTCATAAAATAATAATGAGGATGAATACAGAAGATTACCGCCGCGAGGAACTGATTCGCGACATTGAGCGCCGTGTGGAGCGCATGACGCTCCGCCAGCTTGAGGCCCTGCAATACGAACTGGAGACCAAAGACTATTCGGCTGATGGTGCCGGATAATCATTTGTGGGGTTATGAGGGTATGCGGTTTCCGGTCAGTGAACAGATTTTGTCTTTTTTTGATTGGATTTTACAGCCCTTTCTCGTCGTTGCTTTGTAATTTTGCAAGCAAAAACAATAACATTACACATTCAGAGAGCGTGAGAAACTTATTATCGACACAGCTTGCCACAGGGGCGGCTGCCTTCATTTTTGCCGTATGCCCTGTTTTCCAAACTATCGCTTACGGACAGAACACGAAAGAATTCGGACGCGAATATATACGAATGACTGCTGACACGACCATCCATGTGGGACAGTCGAAGCGCCCGCCTGTAGAAGACCGCCTTTTCACTTCGAAGGTGATCGAGAAGAAAATCAAGGAGGTGAAGAAAACCCTGAAGGGCAATCCCTACCTGGCCTGGATGTTTGAGAACTGTTTTCCGAACACGCTGGAGACCACGGCCCACTATCAGAAACTGGCGAATGGGGATGACGATACATTTGTCTATACGGGTGATATTGCCGCCATGTGGTTGCGCGATTCGGGAGCTCAGGTGTGGCCCTACGTGCAGTTTGCCAACGACGACCCAGCCCTGAAGAGTCTTATCCGCGGCGTTATCCTTCGCCAGTTGAAGAGCATCTGTCTTGATCCCTATGCCAATGCCTTCTATGCTGACCTGAAAGAAGGCGAGTGGAAGACTGACAAGACAGACATGAAGCCCGGCGTGCATGAGCGGAAATATGAGATTGATTCCAGTTGCTATCCCATCCGCCTTGCCTATGCTTACTGGAAGGAAACGGGCGATGCCTCGGTCTTCGGGGAAGTATGGATGCAGGCGATGGTGAATATTCTGGCCGTATTCCATGAACAGCAGCATAAGGACGGTGTGGGAAGCTATCAGTTCAGACGCGTTACCGACCGTGCCTTTGATACGGTGGGGTGGGATGGCAAAGGTCATCCCGTGCGCCCTGTAGGACTGATTGCCTCTTTCTTCCGTCCCAGCGACGATGCTACCATACTGCCTTTCCTGGTTCCCTCGAATTTCATGGCCGTCACATCCCTGCGCAAAGCTGCGGAAATCCTGCGGGAGGTGAATAACAACGCATTTTTGGCAACACAATGCACGCAGCTGGCTGACGAAGTGGAACAGGCGCTGAGGAAGTATGCGGTGGTGGAACATCCCAAATACGGAAAGATCTATGCCTACGAAGTGGATGGCTATGGAAGCCGCATTCTGATGGATGATGCCAATGTGCCCTCGCTGCTGGCGATGGGCTATCTGGGCGATGTGGCCCTGAATGATCCCATTTACCAGAATACCCGCCGCTTTGTGTGGTCGGAGGATAATCCGTCGTTCTTCCGCGGCAAGGCAGGAGAGGGCATTGGCGGTCCTCACGTAGGGCTGGACATGCCGTGGCCGATGTCGATCATGATGTATGCGTTTACAAGCCAGGACGACCGTGAAATCAAGAAATGTGTGGAGCTGCTGATGTCAACGGATGCGGGAACGGGCTTCATTCATGAATCCTTCCACAAGGACGATGCCTATAATTACACCCGTCCCTGGTTTGCCTGGCAGAACACCCTCTTTGGAGAACTGGTGCTGAAACTGATTCAGGACGGAAAAGCCGACTTGCTGAACAGTTGCCAGCGGAAACGTTGACCCCAAAGCATATCAAAAAAAGGCCCCGCTCAGAAACACTTTCCGTTTCAGTCGGGGCTCTCTTTTTATCTGATGCCCATTTTGTCCATTAGGACTTTCATCCAGAAGCCGCCAATCACCGAACGGGCTTTGAAGCCTATCATCAGGCCTGTCTTCGTGTCGTACCAGTCGCTGGTGGGTACGCGGCTTTCCGTCTCGTTCATATACTGGTAAACGGGTTCCACGAACTTCAGGAATGTTTTCCTGTCCCTGGCCATGGCAGCCGTCCACATAATCCAGTCGTTCTTGGTGTAGTCCTTGCGGCAGTCGAGTGGCAGTCCGTATTTGTTCTGCTTCTTCAGGTAGTACTGCACGTCACGCTCCATAGTGCCCTTGGGGAAGAGCTGAGTCTGCCATAGTTTGTCCCAAACCATGTTATACTTCTGGCTCCAGGTGTCCGTGCGGTCGAAAGCCAGTCGGTAGTGATCGCCTTCGCGGGCATCTTTCTCCCATTGCAGGGCCATTTCCTTCGCACGCTGCATATATCTGCCGGCATCGGAGGAGCGTCCCTTCATACGGGCCATTTCTGCATAACTGGCCACACCCATGATGGCCTTGATGGAGAGATTGGCATTGTGGGCCCAGTGGCCGGCAAAATCGTCGGTACAGAGCTGGTTGGCAGGGTTCTGACCATTTTCAGAAAGGTAATCGGCCCATTGGGTGATGATGTCCCAATATTTGTCCACATAGGCGGTGCTGCCGTCCTGTTTGCACAGTTGTGCGGCCAGTATGAGCATATTACCAGCCTCTTCCAGAGGCATATCACCGCCATAAACCTGACCATTGGCGATGGGGTAGGTTCCCAGATCGTGAGCGGCGAAAGGCTTTGTCCAGCGTTCGTCAAGCGAATAGTCGAAGATAGAGGTCATCATGGCTTTCTGCAGTTCGGGGTTGTAGCAGAGGAACAGCGGAGCTTCGGGATAGGTGAGGTCCACGGTGTTCACGCAACCGTTTGAATTGTTCTCCTTGGAGAAGAAGAGCAGGTTGCCCCTTTCGTCCTCAAAGAGCTTGTGGGCTGCGATGACATGACGGTAGCTGGCTGACAGTATTTCAGCATAATGCGCATTACCGGCCTGCAGTCCGTCGTCGTAGATGAGGCGGTCGAAATCGCGGCAGCGCTGCATGATCTGACCGTATTGGCTCTGCATACGCTGGAACAGCTGGAAGATGCTCACTTTTCCGCCATGTGCCCAATAGCCTTTGTAGCGCTTATACATATATTCTATGTCCTCCACCTCATCGTATCCTATCATTATATAGCTGGCAGACTGGCGCGTCTTTCCGAAGTTATGCACATGACTGAGCATAGGCATATCTGCAGCACAGGAACTCTTGAGGGTCGATTGTCCTTGTATCTTTCCGTTCTGCAGGAAGTCGCCGTAGGTTTTTTCAGGAGTGGCCATGGCTACTTCTCCGTTGATGGCAGGAATATAGAGATATCCCCAATCGATGCAGATGCCGTCACCTTTTTTAGCCAGAACAGGCTGTTCGATGGTTCCGCTTTTCACATACGAAATGCCATCCTGTCGGATGATCTGAGAACGGGTGGGTTGTGAAGGCTTGTTGACTGCTAACTCGGGTGTTGCGGAGATGAGCAGCTGCACATCGTGCTCCTTCCCGTCGGTGGAGCGCACCTGATAGGAAATGTAGTTGACGGGTGCCGACAGCAGGTCGTAGTCGTTGATAAGCATCGGGGCCGTGAAAACAACGTCGAGTTCCACGTTTCCACAGCTGAAGGTGTAATACGTATTTGTGGCCAGCACATCAACCGATTTTTGGACGGCCGTCAGAATTTCGCCTTGCTGGCAACTGACATTCCTGAACAGTCCGAAGTCGGTGTAGGCCCCTCCCGTGGTGTTATGACAGTGGGCGGCAATGATGTTACGCCCTTCGTGTAATAGGGCCTTTTGCCGGGCATCGAGGTGCAGTTTCACACCCTCCCGCCAGGTCTCACCCGTATTGGCCACACGTGAACCGTTGATATAGAGCTCAAACACATCGTCGTGGGAATATACGAGATATAGGTCGTCCTGAAGGTCGCTGGCTTTCAGTTCCACGCTGCGTCGCACATAGAGGTCGCTGTGCTCCTCACTCCAGTGGGTACGGACGAAACTGAGTCCGTCGGATCCCCAGGCGGCTTTTCCCCGTTGCCATCCCTGCGGAATGAAGTCGGGCTTTTCCCAGCCATTATTGCCTTGGGGCTTCCGGCTGTAGTCGGCTTCCCATGCTTCCTCGTCGGCCATGGGGATAATCGTCTTAAACACCTCACGGCTGATGCCCATCCAGCGGTAAGTCTTGCCATCCACGCGCAACAGACCTTCCAGCGGCTTTTCATCGTCGGTCCAGTGGCGGGTGCTGCCATCGGTGAGACGGTCGTAAGGTGACCATACAGAGAGATAAGGGTCGTTAACCATAAGGGGGACCGACGGCAGTCGCAGATCCGTATTTTTGTAAGGGCTGAAGATTTCGCCCACCTGTGCAAATCCTGCAGTTGCTGTTGCCAGCAGTATGAAAGTTGCAATCGTTTTATTCATACAGTTTTTACTTAAGTTATTATAATGATTTGAGTTTGCAAAATAACAATATTTCTTTAAGACCGAAGGAAAATAGTCGTTCAAAATTGGAGAATAATTATTCAAACCCTCTTTTGGGCCATGAAGGCAGGGGCACGCGACTTTTTTTTGCAGTTTTAAGAATAATGTAGTATATTTGCACTCTGATTTCAAAGCTATTCCATGAATCTTCTGCATTCACTTCGTATAGTATGCTTCATTCTCGGAATCTCATGTTTTGCAGGGTGTAATCATCAGACAGGGGAAAACGAGTCCACGCTGCTGTTTCAGCAGGGATGCTATCCCTTTGCCTGTCTTGAAGATGGCAGCTATTACTTCACGATGCAATGCCCTTCGGGCGATACAATAGCGATATGGAAGACTGACAAACTGGAGCACTTGGCCCAGGGGGAGCATCGCACGGTGATCACTTCGCGTGAAAGCGGACTGGAGCATATCTGGGCACCGGAACTCCATCGCATTGACGGCGTGTGGTATCTCTATTTTGAGGCAGACAACGGCAATACAGATACTCATCAGCTATATGTGATGGCGTGCAGCGATGAAGACCCGATGAAAGGAAAGTTTGAGATGAAGGGGGCGATAAAGACCAGCAAAGAATGGAACTTCGGACTTCATCCTACGGTCTTGCAAGTAAACCGTCAACTTTATCTGTTTTGGAGCGGATGGCCCAAGCGGCGTGCAGAGACAGAGACGCAATGCATCTATATAGCACGGATGGAGAACCCATGGACAACCAGCAGCGAACGCGTGCTGCTCTCACAACCAGAGTATGAATGGGAACGCCAATGGATCAATCCCGACGGCAACCGTTCTGCTTATCCTATCTACGTCAATGAGAACCCCCAGGCATTTCTTTCGCCCGATGGCCGTCGCGTCTTTGTGTGCTATTCTGCCAGTGGCATCTGGACAGTCTATACTTCTCTGGGAATGCTTTCTGCCTCGTCAACGAGTGACCTGACCGATCCACACTCCTGGACAAAGGCCAGTGAACCCCTGATTTCTCCTGACTCCGTGACGGGAATCACCATTTCTAATATCTGTGTGGTACCCTCCTCCGACGGGCAGCAGACCCTGTTGCTCTATGAAGCAAAACAGCGGACTGAACAGGGGGAGATCAGACAGATACGACTGCGTCCTATGGGATGGACCGCTGAGGGCGCCCCTTGTTTTTAATTATCCCCCAAAATCTTTCATCTGGCTTTTTCCTAACGAATTTCAAACGTAGTCCGAAGAAGGCGCGGGCTCGCCACTTGTTTTGGTTGACCACCACCACATTGTCATCGAAGACAGAGTCGTTCATCACCAATGTGGCACAGAAAAAAGAGCGTGGTGAGAAATTGCGTACGATGGCCACGCGCTCGTTGAAAAGCATGTGCAAGCAACAGCACGACCGCCATCAATAGCATGACAGCCTTTAGACTTACGCCACTTCCCGTCTTGCGGGAATGCTTAAATGTCTCTTTCTCTACTGATAACTTTATTATTATTATCTTTAGAATTCATATCCGAGATTCAGGAAGAAATAAGGCTTCTTGGTACGGTTGCTATAGCCGACTGTGGCACCGATGGGGCCGAACATCGTGTTATAATAGTAGGCTGCCTGAACACCGATAATGGTGCGGTAGTCCAAGAGTTTCTCCATCTTATCTGCCTGCTGGGCACCAGCCACACGGAGCAACACATAATTGTTCTGCCCGATGCGTTCCTGTGCCTGAAGTTGGACAGCCAGGAAGTGATGGCTGACGTACTCCATGTTACCGATACCGGCAAATGGCATCTGCTGCTCCACATAGCGGCCGAACCAATCACCGCCGATTGTATTGCCGAATACTGCGGGGAAAACGGAACTGAAGAGCAGACGGCCATAGACCATGGGCTGGAGCGTGAAACGTTCGCCAAAGGTGAACGACTTGCGCCAGTCACCGCTCACCTCGCTCATACCAGCCTTTTTGCCAAGTACGGTACCGTCGGCTGCACGTTCGTTCAACTGGGCAAAGGTGTTGGTCACATACGCATATTCAGATCTGAAGCGCGAACCGCGTGTGGGGAAGTACCAGTTGTCTTCGCTGTTATAGTTCAATCGGGCCTGGTAACTGAAGAAATGCTCGTTCTCAAGCGTCACCTGGGGAGAGCCCTCAGCACCGAGTTTGTTGCGGTAGTGCATGAAGTCCCAGCGCAATCCCAGTTGGAGATTGAAGTTCTTCAGGTTGAAATTGATGGGTATCACTTCACCCTTGAACTGATTATATAGGATATTGTAGGCCAGGTCGCCATCCATATAGACATCAACGTCGTTGCGGTTGAATTCATAACTAATCGTAGGACGGGTGAAACTGCGCGGATGAACCGTCAGATCGGCACGTGCCTTCAGGCGCTTGCCCAACCGTAAGGTAATCTCCGTACTGACAGGCACGGCGGTCTTTAACGGGATGTCTAAACCCAACTGCACGGCTGCATAGTCCTCGGTGTCATAACGGAAACCTGTATGCAACTGTACAGACTTGCGGTTGCCGGCAGAAAGGATGACGCGCACGCTGTCACCTTCCGGCACCAACCGACACTCAGCGGTCTGATAGAACAGATCCACACGCATGGTCGTGGTGAGTTGCTGTTCTAATTTGGCATCGATACTGTCGGTCCTGTTCAGATGATATTTCTGCTGGATGAAGCGCTCAGCCTGTGGCGTCATGTTCTCAAACGTAAAGCCAGTCACGCGATGTTTCTCAGTCAGCACCTGCGGACGCAGCGGATGCAGGATGGTAGGTCGGAAATGCTCGTCGATACCAATGCGCTTTTTTAGAGCCATAATGGCATCCCAGTGGCGCATGCCTTCCTCCTCACCGCGACGGATGAGCGTGTCGATGGCAGCTGGCGTAAAACTGGCCGATCCGTAGCCCTTGGTATTCACCTGGAAGTGCAGATCGGTGATGGCCAGATTCTCGTCATACTTGTTCTTACAGTTCACATCCACAATCTGGCTGATGATGCTCATGGCTCCACCCATGTCCTCAGCCGCCTTCGGAGCACCTTGCACCGTGACACCGATAATGATCTCAGCACCCATCTCACGGGCAATGTCAGCGGGATAGTTATTCTTCAGTCCACCATCTACGAGCACCTTGTCGCCGATTCTTACAGGCGAGAAGGCTGCAGGGATAGCCATCGAGGCGCGCATGGCCTGCGCTAGCCGCCCGCTGTGGAAATCCACCTCCGAATTGTCGATGATATCCGTAGCCACGCAAGCAAACGGGATGGGCAGGTCTTTCGTGAAGTCGAGCGAGTCGGTATAGCCCGTGCATAGTTGCTGGAACAGTTCGGCCAGATTCTTTCCCTTGATGATGCCACCGGCATTCTTGTCGCGCTTGCCGATAGTCATACCCGTCGTGAAGAAATAAGTGTTCTGCTTCTTCCGGTCGCTCAGACTCTGTTGGCGCATATCCTCGCGGTCGCTGATGACATAACTCCAGTCCTGCACACGCACCATCGAGTCGAGGGCATTGGCATTGTAGCCGATGGCATAGAGACCGCCGATGATGCTTCCCATCGAAGTACCGGTGACGATATCCACGGGAATGCCTGCCTTTTCCAATACCTTCAGCACACCAATGTGCGCCATACCTTTTGCACCGCCACCGCTAAGCACCACTGCTACTTTCTTTCTTTCACAGCGTGCACTGTCTTGCTGTGCATACATCGAGCTGCAAAAGGTAAGAACGGCAGTAAGCAGCCAGAGTCTTGTCTTTGTCATATAATTCAGGTTTTGCTTTGTTCAAAAGATTTTTTTATCAATTGGCTTAAAGATTAGCCAAGTATTATTTTTCAGTTGCAAATATAAGGAAAAAATGGTACATCTTTCATGAATGTGCTTTTTTCATATCAAAAAAATTGTTTGCTGATGCTTAAATTGCTGATATGGTGTTTTTTATTTGTAGGATTTCTTTTTCCCTCTTTTTCTAGGATGTGCAGGGATGCCAAAGTATCCGGTTAACGGGTTTTTTGTTGGATATAGTCTTTGGGGAGTACACCATATTTGGCCTTGAAGCATTTGGCAAAATAACTGCTGCTGGTGAACCCCACTTGCTCAGCCACTTCTGAGCTGCGGCATCCCTGGTTCAGTAAAGCAGCAGCTCTTTCCAATCGTCTGGTCTTCAGGTATTCTATGGGGGTTATACCTGTGAGAGCCTTAATTTTACGATAGAAACTGGAACGGCTCATATTCATTTGCCCGGCAAGCGTATCAATGGAGAAATCTTCGTCGCGCATATTCTCGTCAATCATCTTCTGAAGACGCTCCATAAAGAGCAGGTCTTGACGGTTCAGGCCGAATTCTCCTTCTTCTGCAGAAGGAACAGTCCCCTCGAGGCTACGCATACGTTCATGGAATGTCTGACGCATACGTAACAGGTTTATAATCTGCAACTTTAACTGATGTGCAGAGAATGGTTTTTCCAGATAGATATCGGCTCCCACTTGCATACCTTCCAGTTTTGCTTCTACACTGGTCTTGGCCGTAAGCAGAATGAGTGGAATGTGTGAATAGTTGATGTCGTTCTTCACCTTCTGGCACAACCCGATACCGTCAAGGCGTGGCATCATCACGTCGCTTACAATGACGTCAATATCTTCGTGTCTTAATATATCTAAAGCCTCTATTCCGTCGCGAGCTTTCGTGATACGGAAAGAGGGCTGCAGGGCCTCGGAGGTCATCTGCAGCAGTTCCTCGTTGTCTTCCACCAGAAGAATACGGAAAGTTGTGGCTTTCAACGTGTTTCCCTGCTTTTCTGCCTGTTCCAGATCCTCTGGTCTCTCCTGTTTTGCAAGACTTTTCTGAATCTCCCTGTTTCTGATGGGTATGGTGAGATAAAAGTCGGAGCCTCCTCCAGATGCTTCTTCTACATCCATGTCGCCCCCGTGGGCCTTTGCCAACATTTTAGCATAGGCCAGTCCTAGACCTGTGCCGAGATTATGTGCCTTGTTATCACCAGCAATCTGGTAGTAAGCATCAAAAATGTGGGGGCGTTCAGCAGGTGGCACACCAGGTCCGTCGTCGATGACCGAGATGCGTAGCCGATGTTCACCTTCGGGCTGAAGTCTAAGAATGATTTCACTCTTAGCATACTTGAAAGCATTACCCGTCATATTCATCAACACCTTGGATATCTTCTCACGGTCAAGGTCGGTCATGATGGGCAATTCCGGGATTTGTAACTGCAGATTCTTTCCCTGTACCCTCATGGCATCCTCAAACTGGTCGTATATCTCTCGGAGTAGTTGCCCTACATCACAGTTCTGCAAGTTAAGCTGTATTTTTCCTTCTTCAGCTTTTTGGAAACTGAGTAATTGATTGGTGATGCCCAGCAAATAGTTCATATTACGCCGTATAGCTGAAGTGTGCCGCTTTTCCTCGGCAGTAACCGACTTGTTCTCAATCTGTTCCAAAGGCAAACTGATAAGAGAAAGCGGGGTTCTGATTTCATGTACAAGGTTGATGAAGAACTGAATTTTTGATTCGAAATTCTTCTTTTCCTGTTGAATACGGAATTCCTCTATACGTCGTTGATAGCGCTGTTTCAGTAAACGGTTATAGCTTCTCACCGCCATATAAACGGCCGCCGCCAACAGAAGGAGATAGAGCATGTAGGCGAGGGTCGTGCGATACCAAGGAGGCAGAATGGTGATGGTCAGATGAGCATAACTGCCTTCGTCAATGTTTCCGGCTTCCCGGAGCAGAAACTCGTAGGTGCCAGGCGGGACATTGGCGTAGGTGGCTTCTGCGTTTCTTGTGCCGCGCGCCCAAGTTTTGTCAATACCTTGAAGCATAAACTCAAAGCGCGTGTCACTGTTTCCGGTGAACCGTGGTGCTGCGAAATGCAGTGTGAAACTGTTGTCAGAGAAAGGCAGTTCAATAGGCGTGTCTTTCAGAAAAGGCCGGTTAATGTTCAGGCGCTTTTCTTCAGCATCGGCATCAGTACGGAAGGGGAGTGATATCGCCGTAATGAATACAGGTTGGCAGCTGTTTTGGAATTTTACCTGTTCAGGATAGAAGTGAACGAACATACCATAGCGTCCTGCATAAAGTTCCCCGTCGGGACTCATAAAAGCGGAGTTCAGCGGAGCCTGTTCGTTTTCTTGTAATAGTGGTGCCTTTATTTGCTTGATCTGTTCAGGGGAGCGTTTGCTGTCGATGCGTGCCATGCCGTCGCCCAGTCCCATCCACAAATTATGCTGTTTGTCTTCGGTGATGAAATACACACGCCGTTCCTGAAGCAATGTGCCTGGCTGGCCAAAACGTTCTATACGGTCGGATGCTGCTATATAACGGCACAGACCGCTGCCATTGGTCGCTATCCACACATCGTTGTTATGGTCGCAAAAAACTGTGGTGATATAGTTACTTGTCAGTCCCTCAGGCACATTCTGGTTATAGGTGTAGTTGCGGAATCCCCCTCTGGGACTCATCTGCCTGAACAGTCCGTGATTGCTGGTGGCCGCCCATACACACCCCTTACCATCGACGGTGACACTGGTTATGTTGGTCATAGAGCCAATCTCAGCAAACCACATGAAGTTTTCTGTCTGTCGGTCAAAACGGCAAAGACTCCAGTCAGTGCCCACATAGATATTTCCGTCAGGCGTGCGCACAATGCTGTTTATTTTGTTGCTTGTCACAGTATAAGGGCGATCAGAAGAATATTCGTAATGGCGGATGGCTCCCCCTTTTGTGTCAATGACAAAGATTCCTTGTTGGTGTGTGCCTATCCAAAGGTGGGCTCCGTCGGGCATGAGAACAGTAATCTCCGGCGACCTGCCATTATCAGCGTTTAGAGGGTAATGTTCCCAGATAGTTTTATGGCCTTGCGTTTTACTTTCCTTTCCAACGAAAAGACCAGCGTCAGTTCCTACCCACAGTCGTCCGTCTGATGTCTTGCAAAAGGTGCGTACTGTTAAATTTTGGCCGTCTTTCCCGGCAGTCATTATCACTTGCTGAGGTCCATTAGGCATCGTAGGCATATAGCATACTCCTCCCGCCTGGGTCATCACCCACAGTGTGCTATCCTGGTCCCACATAAGTCCGTTGACCGTGATGTCGCTGAGTCCTCTTAACGGGTCGTTAGGATTGTCGAAGCGCATTGAATTTCTAGTTTTCAGGTCCATCAGATAGAGTCCCTTTTCTGTTCCAACCAACAACTCTTTGCCCCATGCCTTCAGTGAGCGTATATTTATGTCAGGCAGTGGTATGGTGAATGGTTGTATGGACTTATCTCCATCAGAAAGGTGGTAGAGACCGCGGTCGGTCCCTAAAAAGGTCTCTCCAGAGGTGTGTTCCAAACATATAGAGTTCTTGTCGAATACGTAGTCGGGTATCTGATAACTCTGTCGGAATGCCCCATTAGCGTTGTAGATAAGTAGGTTTCCTTGAAGTGAGACTACATAAACCTTGCCGTCTTGAGTAATAACAATGTCACTCACAAAAGCCACATGGCGGCTGTCCTGCTTCATCTCCCGATTTTGCGGGTTGTAAGTGAAAAGTCCTTGTCCCAATGTGCCTATCCATATCAGGCCGTTCTTTCTGCGTACTATTTTGGTTACTGTGGAGCTGATGGTCACACCATATTGCGTTTTGCCTTCGAAACGGCTGAAAGTGTTGGTGAAACGATGATACACATAGAGTCCGAAAGCCCCACCGAACCATATGTTATTGTCCATTTCGAAAAGTGCAGTGATGGTGTTATTCTCATAGGCAGCAGTCCCTTTCACCATGTTTCGGTATACTGTGTTGCGGCTGCCGTCGAAACAGTTCAGTCCATTATTTGTGCCCAGCCATGCAAACCCATAACTATCCCTGAGCGCACAAAGAACGGTATTATCGCTAAGTCCGTCGGCCACCATAAATTTCCTAAAAGCAGGTCTTCCATCAGTGGCTTTCGCATTGATGGTCTGCAGACACATGCCTATAAATAATAATAAGGTGTAGATGAACTTCATTTCGATTTAAAGCCGTTGATAATCGTATTCTGCTTAATGTTGTCTGCAAAGATAATTAAAATCTTTTGAATTTCCAAACCCTTTCATTCTTTCTCCTTTCATGAATGTCCAACCCTCATTTCTTATTCCGTTAATCTCTCAATTATACCATTTACCAACGTATATTTCCATTATACAAAATAGGGCTGCAGTTTTTATAAGTGTCTTATAGTCAGGACTATTCCTTGTTGTATACCCCCAAATAGGTTATACATTTCTTTTTTTAATACATGGGTAAGTAAATTCTTGTTAATTTTGCAGCAAAATAATTATTACCAACTATAACATTATGACCAAAAAACAATTTAGAAAGTTTTGCCACAGCCTATTGGGTGTCAGCATGATGATGCTGCCAGCCGCAGCAGTGCTGTTGGGAACCATGACTGCGAGTACGGTGAATGCTGCCGTACAGCAAGATGGAAAGGAATCTCAAATTACTGGTCTGGTCACTGACCAGCAGAAAGATCCCCTTCCTGGAGTTACAGTAACCGAAGTGGGGACGCAAAATGTAGTCATCACGGATGCAGACGGTGTATTCCACACCAAGGTGACTTCCCGCAATGCGGTATTGGAGTTCAGCTACATCGGTTTTAAAAAGAAGCAGGTAACTGTGGGTAGCAACAAGTTGCTCAATGTGCAGCTTGACGAGGAGACCAATGAGTTTACAGAAGTAGTGGTGACGGGTTACAGCTCTCAGAAAAAAGCCTCCATCATCGGTAGTATAGAAACTATCAAGCCTGCAGAGTTGCAGTTTGGTACTTCGCGTACCTTATCAAATAACCTTGCTGGTAAGCTAAGTGGTGTAATAGGTATTCAGCGTTCGGGAGAGCCGGGCTATGACGACTCCGACTTCTGGATTCGCGGTATGTCAACATTCCACGGCAGTAATGCCCCGTTGGTACTTATCGACGGTGTGGCCCGCGACTTGAATAATGTGGATGTGGCTGAGATTGAATCTTTCTCTATCCTGAAGGATGCTTCGGCTCAGGCTATGTACGGTGTTCGTGGTGCTAATGGTGTGATCGTAATCACTACTAAGCGCGGTAAGATTGGTGCTCCACAGGTGAAGTTTCATGTAGAGCATGCCATTAACGAACCTACCATGTTGCCCGAGTTCTTAGGGGCTGCCGACTATATGTCGTTGCTCAATCAGTTGGCAGGACAAGACGGCTATTCATTGCCTTTTACCGAAGAACAGATCAGCCGCACGGCATCTGGCTATGATCCTGACCTCTATCCTGACGTAAACTGGGTAGATGCCATTACCAAAGACTATGCCTATACTACCCGTGGAAATGTGGACATCAGCGGCGGTAGTGATTTCCTGCGCTATAGTATTGTGGCCTCTTACTTTAAGGAGGGTGGTATTCTGGAGCAGGACAAGACACTGCCTATCGACAATGCCACGAACAACCAGCAGTTCAACCTTCGCTCGAATATTGATATGGATGTGACGAAGACCACACTTCTCCGTGTGAGCATCGGTGGATATCTGAACCGTTTCAAGAAACAGCGTGTGGACACAAACGTGGCATTTGACAATGCTTTCAAGACTCTGCCTTTCGTTCATCCTACTCGTTATGCTGACGGTGCCATTCCCGTGATTTCCAATCGTGCTAATCCCTGGAAGGACGTGACACAGGGCGGTTACGGGTTGCGTACGGCTTCAAAGATTCAGACGCTGTTTGCCGTGGAGCAGGATTTGAAGATGATTACCAAAGGCCTGAAAGCCAAGGTTCTCTTCAGTTTTGACCGATGGAACCAAAGTGAGCGCGGACGTACGATGAATGTGGGAACAGTATTCCCAGCCACTGGTCGTGACGAAGAGGGCAACCTCATCTACACACAGTTCCAGACAGGTGATGAGTCAATGGGTTCCTATCAGTCAAACGGTTATGGTAACACCAACATTTATCTAGAAGCTGACCTGATGTATAACCGCCGTTTTGGTAAGTTCGACCTCGATGCCTTGTTCCTGTACAACCAGCAGGCCTATGACGATGGTGACATACAGGATTATCGTAAACAAGGTATAGCCGGACGCCTTTCAGGAACCTATGACAACCGATATGTTGCCGAGTTCAACTTCGGCTATAACGGTTCGGAGAACTTTGCCAAAGGAAAGCGTTTCGGATTCTTCCCCTCATTTGCCATCGGATGGCTGTTGAGTGAAGAACCTTGGATGGAAAGCATGAAGAAGACCTTTGACAAGATTAAGTTCCGTGCTAGCATTGGCCTGGCTGGTGACGATAACATTGGCAGTAATCGTCGTTTCGCCTATCTGACAAAGATTGATCAAGGTGGTGACTGGTCGGGTTACACCTGGGGTACTACCGGACAGCGCGACTTCCGGAACAGCGGTATCCGTGAGGGTGAGTATGGTGTGACAAACCTGACTTGGGAAACCGTGCTGAAGAAAAACTTTGGTGTTGAGCTCTCCATGTTTAATATGATTGATTTTAACTTCGATATCTTTAAGGAGAACCGTAAGGACATCTTCATGCGTCGTAATAGTATGCCTACGCAGAGTGGTATTCCTGCAGAGTTACTGCCTTATGCCAACTATGGCAAGATGGAGAACCACGGTATAGAGGTAACGCTCAATTTACACAAGCAGTGGAATAAGGACTTCTATACTTCTGCCTATGGAAACTTTACTTATGCCCGTAACAAGGTGACGGAATTTGATGAACCTGCTTCGAAGTTAGGTACCCACCGTGCACAGACAGGGCGTTCATGGGGTGAACTTTACGGCCTCACTGCTGAGCGTCTGTTCACTGCTAATGACTTCAACGCTGACGGCTCGTTGAAGGATGGCATCCCCGTACAGCAGGTAGGTGCAACAGTACTTCATCCTGGTGATATCAAATATATCGATATCAATAAGGACGGTATCATCACGGAAGAAGACGAAGGCTTTATCGGCGGTACACTCGATCCCCGTATGGTTTATGGCTTTGGTGGTGTGGTCAGTTATAAGAATTTCGATCTGAACTTCTTCTTCCAAGGTTCTTCAGATTTATATCGCGTGATAGGCGGACAGGTGTACTTTATGCCTGGTGGTGGTACCACTACAGAGGGTAATGCCTATGCCAAGCATATCGATGACCGTTGGACGGAGCAGAATCCCAGTCAGAATGTATTCTGGCCTCGTCTGAGTTACGGTCCCAATCAGAATAACTATCGTGCTTCAACTTGGTGGAAGAAGGATATGAGTTTCTTGCGTTGCAAAACTATTGAGATTGGCTTCACCCTGCCTAAGAGTTGGATAGCTCCAATCACCGCAAAGAACTGCCGTGTGTTTGTGAGTGGCAACAACCTCTTCTGTCTCTCTAAATTTGACATGTGGGATCCGGAATTGGGTACCAGCAACGGATTGCAGTACCCCATCAACCGTTCGGTGATGTTCGGTATTGATGTTGACTTCTAATTAAAAGTTCAGAGTTAAAAATTAAGAATTAAGAGTTATCGCTTTGCGATTAGCAATTAAGAATTAAGAATTATGAAAACAAATATATATAGAAAGGCAGCAATGGCGCTATTTTCTTCCGCTATGCTCCTCACTCCCTGTTCCTTCTGCTCTTGCTCGGACTATTTGGACAAGGAACCCGATACGGAACTTACCACCGAAATGGTATTTGAGAACCGTGACAAAGTGTATGGCTGGCTGGCCAACATCTACAATACTATTATCCACTCTCCAGACAAATGGTCACTCACACGTGACGGTTATGAAGTAATGGCCGACGACATGGTTCCTTCAGAGCGCTGGCAGCAGTGGGACTGGAACCAGACTATCAGTAAAATCACAGGTAAGTGGACTATCAACTCTCCTTGGGATGGTGACTTGTGGGCCCGTATGCCCCAGGCCATCCGCCACGGCTATATCTTCAACGATATGGTGAAGGCTATGCCCGACCATGACCTGCCCCAAAGTGAGGTAGATAATATGAAGAACGAAGTGCGCTTCCTTACAGCCTATGCCTGGTGGCTTATGGCTGAGAATTACGGTGGTATTCCCTTCACTCCTGGCTACATTACTCCCAGTGACGCCCCTATCAGCGAACTGCTTGTGGGCCAGTCTAAATTCGATGATGTGGTAGACTACTGTGATAAGGAGATGCTGGCTGCTGCAGAGGCTCTTCCAGGTGTATATCAGGATCCTGCAAAATATGGACGTATTAACAAAATCATGGCGCTTACCGTGCGCTCACGCATGCTGCTCTTTGCCGCCAGCCCGCTGGTGAACGGAAATCCTTGGTACACCGACTATGTGAACGATAAGGGTGAACAGATTTTCAATCCCAACTACGATCCTCAGAAATGGGTGAAGGCTGCAGAAGCCTGCAAACTTTGTATCGATGAGGCTCATGCCGCTGGCTACGAGTTGTACAAGGAGAATGGTCCTAGTGGAAAGATAGATCCCTTTATGTCCACCTATAATGTGCATATCAAGAAATGGCAGGAAGGCAACCATGAGATTACCTTCCCTGTAACCAAGGCGAACAACGACTATCATGGTACATTCCTGCGTGTAGTCTCAGTGCGTGACTACGGTGGTGGTAACGGTCTTAGCGTATATCAGGGATTGGTGGATGCCTTCTTCACTGAGAACGGCCTTCCTATTACAGATCCTAATTCAGGCTATCAGGAGAGTGGTTTCTCCACATCGGTAGAAAAACGTCCCGACGTTACTAATTGGGCTTATGGAACAGGCAAACCTGGTGAGGTGACTGCCTCAGGCATCTTCAACCCTTACACTCATCGCGAGCCCCGTTTCTACAATGCCGTTTCGTTCCATGGTTCATGGTTGGCAGTAGCAAACCGTCAGTATAATTTCCTTTACAACGGCAAGGATAACATCCAGTCATCATCACCCCATGATGCCCCACAGAATGGTTATCTGGCCCGTAAGTCGCTGAACGTGACTGACGACTACAAGACTGGAGCCGTGGCTGACCGTCAGGCCTTCACCTACCGACTGGCTTTCACCTATCTTGACTACGCAGAGGCGCTCAACGAAGCCTACAATGATGGTGGGCGTCGTCAGGAGGCTATTCAATATGTCAATAGAATTCGTGAGCGTGCTGGCGTGCGTCAGTATACTTTTGATGCCGTGCCTGTTGACGATCCTGACTATATCCAGATTCAGAACTCGCAGGAAGATGTACGTCGTGTAGTACGTATGGAACGTCGTGTGGAACTCTGTTGCGAGAATAACCGTTGGTATGACATTCGCCGCTGGAAAATCGCTGAGCAAATTCCCGAGATGTGCGGAGACTGCTACGGAATGAATGCCCTTGACCGTGCAGGTCGTACAAAGGAAGGCTTCTTCCAGCTAACTAAATTCCTTACCCGTGTATGGAAACGTCAGTATTACTGGTTCCCCATCTATGTGGATGAATTTGAGAAGAATCCTAACCTCAAGGAAGCCCCATTCTGGCTGGATGACAGTGAGAAAGAGGAAAACTAAGAATTAGTGAGTATTACATAAGAAATATAAGCATTAAAATGGTTATGAAAACATCATATCAGTCATTTAGCAGATTCTTTATCTGGTGTCTGTTTTGTGCACTCTTTGTTTCTTGTAACAAAGATCCGGAATATTTCACGCTCGTGGACTATCCTGACCAGATGCATATAAAGTCATCAGTAGAAGATATTGTGTTCAATAAAGGTATTGCCAATCAGGAAGCCGTTACCTTCACGTGGGATGCTGCTGTCAGTCCGCTCCAGCCTTCAGATGAAGTCACCTATAAGATTGGTTTCTACGATACTAATCAGAAAGAGACAAATCATTCTGAATTTATTGATTTGGGTAATGTGACGAGTGTCTCTTTCACTCATGATGAACTCAACACGATAGTAGCCCGCTGGGTAATGCCCGGTGAACCCCTCGATGTGACGGCACAGTTGCTTGCCGTGGTACATAATGAGAAGACTTATGTGAAGCCGATACAGTCAACTGTCAGTTTCAAGGCCACCTGTTATGAGAAGTACCCCACCTATATGTACATCCGTATCACTGATCCCATTACAGAGACGGTAAAGACGGAGCGTATGGAACAGCGTCAGCTCGGTACGGGTATCTACGAAGTGACTCTTGACATGACTCCTTGTGACTTCCATTTCCTGACTTCAAATGAAGAATATCCTGCCTATGGCGATGCAGGAAAGTCAGATGATAAACCAGGATTTCATACCATGGAATATGTTACCGAAGGTAATGTGCGCGATTTCTCAACCTCAGAGATTGGTAAGCGAGTTATCGTGATTGACACCAATGCTGAGGAGAACAACTACCGTATGTATCTGCCTCTTCCTTCATCAAATATGCCATGGATAGTAGGTAATGCTACAGATATAGGATGGGAGACTAATCAGGCATCGGGTAAGTTCAAAGTCGCAGATGCTTTACATGCTCCATATATCTATACATGGACAGGTAATCTGATTGCTGGTGGTGAGTTCAAGATTGGCCTGGGAACAGGATGGGGCGACTCTTTCTTCTATGCTCCAGGTGAAAATACCGATCCCTTTGCTGACTCAACACTTCTGCCTTATCGTCTGCAGGATCAGGGTGGTGACTTGAAGTGGGTTCCCACAAAGTCGGGTCCATTCACCATCACATTATCGTTGCTGGTTGACGATATGTGGATAAAGGTGGAGCCTTAAAAAGTAAAGGGATAGAAATGTAAGAAGGTAGAAAAGTAAAAAAGACAGTAATGAAAATAAGCAATAACAGTGTGAGGGAATTCGTAAAACGGTTTTTACCTTTTTACCTTTTTACCCTTTTGCCTTTAACCCATGCTTGTGCAGGAAGTGAGGTAAAAACCTACAATAACCCTGTTATCAAGTGGAGTCTGCCCGATCCCAGTGTTATCAAGGCAGCCGACGGCTACTATTATCTGTATGCAACTGAAGATACACATAATGTGCCTATATACCGCTCTAAGGACCTTGTTACTTGGCGGTATTCTGGCACGGCTTTCACAGATGCTACCCGTCCTATGGACATTGTGCCCAACGGTGGCATCTGGGCTCCCGACATTAACTATATTAATGGTAAATATGTGCTCTATTATTCTAAGTCGGAGTGGGGTAAGACATGGGAGTGTGGCATAGGTGTAGCCGTCTCAGACCGTCCTAACGGTGGTTTTCACGATGCTCATAAACTGTTTATATCCAGTGAGATAGGAATCGAGAACTGTATTGACCCCTTCTTCATAGAAGATGATGGCCACAATTACCTCTTCTGGGGCTCATTTCACGATATCTATGGTGTAGAACTCTCAGCTGACGGTCTGTCGATAAAAGAGGGGGCCACTCCTCAGAAGATTGCAGGAGGCCTGATTGAAGCCACGATGATTGTGAAGCACAACGGATTCTATTATCTCATCGGTTCGGCAGGTAGTTGCTGTGAAGGTGCCAAAAGTACCTATCGTCTGGTAATGACCCGTTCGAGGAATCTTTTCGGTCCCTATGTTGACCGCAATGGTCTTTCAGCGGTAGGTGACAATTTCTCTCCGTTGCTTAATGCCAGCCCTTATGTTTATGGACCAGGCCACTGTTCAGAATTTGTTGAAGACGATGCCGGACAGACGTGGGTTCTATATCACGGATTTCAAGCTGACAATGTTGATGCAGGCCGAGTCACTTATCTTGACCGTGTGCGTTGGGGTACTGATGGTTGGCCTACAATTCAGGGGATGCGTCCCTCAACAGAGGCAGAAGCCCCCCTTTTCGGAGGGGAGACTTCGGTGCTAAAACAACAGACGCCAGACGATAGTTATGAAGTACTGTCAACAGAATCGGGTGGTATGTTTCGTATTGACAGTCCCAATGAAGCCCCCTACACATGGCAGCTATGCCATGCGGGGGGAGCTGTATTGCAGCGTGGAACAGGAAGGCAGACCACTATTGTCGATGCTTCTTCACTCCCTCATGGTTTATATTTTATCAATGTTCAGGGTTTGGCGGGACATATAGGAAAAAAAATAATTAGGTAATTTATTACTTATAAAGACATTTATTAAAAATTTTAATTATCTTTGCAGCTGAAATCTAATTTTCAGTTGCAAATGAAATATGTCTTTATCACTATAATTTTTCTTTTATTAGGTTTTTTTTCAAATACTGCTTCTGCAGACAATGAGAAAGAACTGAAAGCATTGGATGAAAGCCTGAATAAAAGAGATTTTTTTGAACAAAAACGTATTCAGCGAATAGATGTTCTTAAAAAGGAATTAGGGTTAAGTAAAAATTTTTCAGAACAGTTTGAAAAGTCTTATTCACTTTATAACGAATATAAGTCGTATTGTTATGATTCGGCAGAAGTCTATTCTAAAAAATGTCTGGCTATAGCTCAGAAAACGGGTCGGGAAGACGATATTGTTAAGGCACGACATGCAATGGCCTTCTGTCTGGTTTCTGCTGGCTTCCTTTCTGAGGCTGAGGAAGTAATGGCTTCTGTCAAAGAAACTGCTCTTAATGATTCTTTACGTGTAGATCATTATGAAATATATAGTCAGTTGTGGCGGTCAATGGCCGACTATGTGAGACAGGATCCCTATTACACCAAATATATTTCGCGTAGTAATGCCTATCTGGATTCTCTTCGTGCCATCGTGCCAGAAAAAAGTGTCAGATGGTGGTCTTATACTGGTTCACTTCAAATGCGTCAGCATGAATACGAGGATGCTTTGATTTCCTTTAGAAAGGTTCTTGAACTTTGTGGTGACGATTTGCACCAGAAGGCTATGACAGCTGCTGAGATGGGATGGGCTTACATCTATCTCAACGATGAGGATAAAGCAATCAGTTACTTTGCACAGTCAGCTCTGGCTGACAACGAGTCGGCTACGCGGGAGATTACAGCCCTCTATCATCTCTCTCGGCTTATTTACAAACGTGGTGATTCGGAGCGGGCCAGCCGTTATGTACATCAGGCATTAGAGGATATTAATTTTTATAATACCCGCTTGCGTAAGGTGGAGATAAATGACATCTTGCCGATAATAGAGCAACAACGCTATGATGCCCTACGGGCTCAACGCAACTTATTTGTGGCTTTAAGTATACTTTTTGTGGTGCTGATAGGGGTAATTCTTTACAGTCTTTGGTTCAATCGAAAGAAGAACCGGAAGCTTATGGAAGCTCAGGAAACCATTGCCAACAATATGAAACGGTTGGAGGAAAAAAACCTACAGTTGCAAGAGGCTGATAAAATCAAGATAGCTTACATTGGGCAGTCGTTATATGCCAATGCGGAGTTCATTGAGAAAGTGGAAAAACTCTTTCTTGCTCTTGACCGTAAGATTATGGCCCGTCAGTATGATGATCTGCGATATACCGTTAAGCAGTCCACTCTTAATGTAGAGCGTGAGAATATGTATGCTGCCTTTGACGATACTTTCCTGAATCTGTTTCCCAATTTTGTGGAACGCTATAATGAACTTTTTGATGAAAAGGATCGCAAGGTGCCAACTCGTGAACGTTCACTTACTTCAGAGATGCGGATTTTTGCACTGATTCGTCTGGGAATCAGTGACAGTGAGCGTATCGCCCGATTCCTCGATTATTCTGTTCATACAGTCAATACCTATAAGACCCGCATCAAGAATCGCTCAATAGTCGAAAACGACCAGTTTGATCGTCTGATTATGGAGATTTAGAGGTAATAAAACAATAATACAATCCGCTGATTCTTTATAGGTTAACCTTTTGAGAATCAGTGGATTAGCTTTTGTACAACCCTAATATCTATTATACATTTGCTTGTTTCTGTTGCAGTGTTCGTAAAAGAATATAATTTTGCAACATCAACTAGTAAACGTATAATCATGAATACGAATCGACTATTATCATTACTCATTTCTTTTTTAGGACTGTTGCCGGCTACAGCACAGTCTGAAAATAATCCTGTAGCAAATCCTCAAGCTGTCGTACAAGTAGGTAATGCACGTTTTACTGTGCTTACACCGGAGATGATTCGCATACAGTACAGCGAAGAACAGCTCTTTGAGGATCGCGCCACCTTTGCAGTGGTCAACCGCCGTTTGCCTGTTCCTCATTTTACTAAAGAGGAACGTGACGGTTTTTTTTATCTTCAGACTGATGAGTTACAGCTTAAATATAAAATAGGTGGAAAGATTGATGCCCGGTCCTTAGAAAACCCCGTGCTTACGATTACGTTTAGTCTGAATGGTCGCAAAGTGGTTTGGTATCCGGGCAAGGATGACGCTCTTAATTTAAAGGGAACCACACGTACCCTCGACGGGCAGATAGGCGACAATAAGCGCAGTGAAATGGAGAACGGACTGCTCTCCCGTGCAGGTTGGTCTGTGATTGACGAATCGCCTCTTACCCGTCGTGGCGACGGTTCCACTACTTTCGCGTTCGATAAGCAGTACGATGGCATTGAATGGGTGGCAGAGCCTGTTGACAAGAAGGCCGTTGACTGGTATTTTATGGGTTATGGACATCAGTATAAGAAAGCTCTTGGCGACTTCATACGTATAGCCGGCCGCCAGCCGATGCCTCCACTCTATGTGCTTGGCTATTGGTATAGCAAGTATCAGCGCTATACTTCTGATGAGTTTATGGAGATTGTGAACGATGTGAAGCGTAATCAGATACCTATGGATGTGATGATCTTTGATATGGACTGGCATACACAAGGTTGGACAGGATGGACCTGGGACCGCACAGCCATCCCTGATCCGGAAGGACTTATTGACTGGATGCATCGTCAAGGTCTCAAAGTGAGTCTTAACCTACATCCCGCTGATGGCGTTGATGACGATGAAGACTTCTTTACGGAACTTCGCAACGATATGGGTCTTGGAACTTCTACCAAAGTGATACCTTGGAACCTTTCAGATCCCAAGTTCTATCATCACATGTTCAATCGGATTATCCGTGCCCGTGAGAAGCAGGGCGTTGATTTTTGGTGGCTTGACTGGCAGCAGAATCTTACCAGTAAGTATGTCAGTGGACTAGGCGAGACTTTCTGGTGCAACCATGTGTTCTATAACGATATGCGCCTGAACCGTCCTAGTCACCGTCCGGTGATCTTCCACCGCTGGGGTGGACTGGGCAGTCATCGCTATCCCATAGGTTTCTCGGGTGACTCTTTCACTACCTACGGCACCTTGGCCTGGCAGCCTTACTTTACTGCCACCGCTTCCAATGTGTGTTTTGGATATTGGGGACATGATCTTGGCGGTCACCAGCAGACGGGTGATAACGATCCGGAAATCTATCTGCGTTGGATGCAGTATGGTGTGTTTACACCTATTTTCCGGACCCACGCTACCAACTGGCCTGGCATTGAGCGCCGCATCTGGAAGTATGAGAACTTCCCTTTGCTGCTCGAGACCGTTAAGTTGCGCTATGCCCTTATGCCTTACATCTATACTGCAGCCCGTGAAGCTTATGATACGGGTATCAGTATCTGCCGTCCGCTTTATTATGACAGTCCTGAAGATAACAATGCATATCTTTACGAAGACGAATATATGTTCGGTCCTGATATCCTTGTGGCCCCTGTGGTAAAACCTTCAGATATTGACGGTAAGGCCCGTCGAAAGACTTGGCTTCCAGCCGGACGCTGGTTTGATGTTTGTCGCAATCAGGTGGTTGAGGGCAACCGGGCTTTTACTGACAGTTATACTCAAGAGGAAATACCCTATTTCTTCCGTGCTGGCACTATCATCGTAAACAATCCTCCAATGTTGAACCTCAATGAACGTCCAGACCGTCTAATTCTGAAGGTCATTCCTGGAGCTGATGGTAGTACAACTCTTTACGAAGATGAGGGCGACACTGAGGGCTACAAGCAGGGAGCTTATACAACCACGCTGATGGAACAGCGTCAGGTCTCAGATGGCGTAAGTCTGACCCTGAACCCCATCAGCGGACAGTTTAATGGTATGCCTCAGCAGCGTGCTTACACTGTTGAGTTCCTTGCTAGGCAAAAGCCTCAGCAGGTGCTTGTTAACGGCAAGCCTCAGGCTAATGGTGTGTGGAACTATGACGAACAGCGTCAGATGGTCACAGTCTATGTGCCCTCCACTCCCTGTACACAAAAGACAACCGTTCAGTTAAGAAACCGATAAAAAAGTGGAATCATGAACCGACTTATCATCTTATTGTCATTATTCATTACTCATTTCTCGTTTGCTAACGCCCAGCAGTATTGGATTACAGGAACCGCAGTACCTGGCGGTACACAATCTCTTCAATGTGTCGCTCCCAACACCTATAAATACTATGGTGAACTGCGAGAGGGCGAACTGCGTATCATCGATTCCGAGAAGCCTCGTGAGAGTACCAGATGGCTCGTTCCAGAGGCTATCGATGCAAATATTGTCAACCATGGTCTTCATTACAAAATTGAGACTAAGGCGGGTAGACTTCCCGCCTGGCAGGTCTCCTTTTCCTGTCCATATTACCGTTTCGCCCTTCATACAGATACTCAAATTCTACAAGGCGAAGTTTTCCAACCTTGGGGAGAACTATTCATTGCAGGAGGTGCAACAGAGGCTGGCTGGCATGAAGGCAAGATGTTGCTTATGGAGCAGGATGTAGAGAACCCCTTTATATGGACATGGGAGGGCGAACTTAAGAATCGGCCGGATAATGAAGAGCCTCTGAGTTTTAAGTTCCAAGGACAAGACCGATGGGGACCTAAAAGTATTCATCCTTATAAACAGGGAGCAGATATTTTAAAGGAGAAAACCTTTCAGACTGGTGGTCCTGACACTAAGTGGGATATCCATAAGGAGGGTCGCTACCGTATACGCATAGATCTTTTCAATGAGGTAGTTGAATCCCAGGTAATCAAATAAGCTCTCTCTCTTCAACAATCATTTTTCAGAATCGTTAATCAACAATTTATCTTATTATGATGAAAAAAAATCTACTTTTAACAGCCCTAGTTTGCATCCTTATAGGATGGTCTGGCAGCACGGCTACAGCCTTAACCAAGACAGACGGTGTCTATCAGATTGGTACGGCTCAAGACCTTATTGATTTTTCTGCGCTTGTCAATGCGGGCGAAACTGATGCTAATGCTGTAATGACAGCAGACATTAAGATGAGCGATATGGAATTTACTCCTATCGGAAATGTGTCTAACCCTTATCATGGCATTTTTGATGGTCAGCAGCATTTTGTGCGCGACCTGTACATCAATCTACCAGAACAAGAGTATGTCGGTCTTTTTGGTGTTATTAGTAATGGTGCCATTATTAAGAATGTGGTACTTGATGATAAGTGTGAATTTAACGGTAAGGCCTTTGTTGGCCTAGCTGGAGGAACCAATGGTGGCGGCACTGTCACCTTCGAAAATTGTGGTAATGCAGGTGTAATCGGCGCTCAGAATCAGAATGCTGCCGGTATCTGTGGCGTTAGTATGGGCAGTTCATGTGGTATCAAGATGATTAACTGTTTCAATTCAGGAATGGTGATTGGTGCTATAGAAAGTGCTGCTCTCTGCGGATGGGTAGGCAACAATGGCAGTGAGATTACCAATTGCTATAATGTCGGTACTGTGATGGGTATGGATGGCAGCAACTCTCTTTGGCGTAACGGAGCTGGTAAAGGCACTAATAACTATGATTCTTACGGAAATCAAGGAACGCTAATTCAAGAGACAGACAAATCAACGGGTGCCATGGCTTATCAGATGAATGGCAATCAGTCTGAAGATGTTGTCTGGTATCAGACATTGGGTACTGATGAATATCCTGTACCTTTTAGCAGTCATGGTGTAGTTTACGCTGTAGGTGAATTGTATTGCGATGGCACCTCAAAGGGCGGTGAGACCTCTTTCTCCAATGAAAATAATTCAAAGCGCGATCCTCACCAGTTCCAGAACGGTATTTGTACTGTCTGTGGTGATGTGGATACAGAATATTTGCCTCTCACTGATGGATACTATACACTTACCACGGCAGCTGATCTCAATTGGTTTGCCGCTCTGGTTAACCATGGGAAAAAGAAAGTGAATGCCCGATTGGGAGCAGACATAAATTTTAGTGAATACACCGCTCAGGATGTTATGATTGGAGGTGATGCTTACACTCTTGATGAGGCTCATGCCTTTGAGGGCGTTTTCGACGGACAGGAACATACAATTACAATAAATTACAAAGCTTCCTATAAAGGAGTTGGCCTGTTTAAAGTCATCAACAATGCAACAATCCGCAATTTGCGTGTTGAAGGATCTATCGAGTCTACTGAGCAATATGCTGGTGGATTGGCCTATATGACCCGCGGTACGGTGCTTATTGAGAATGTTGTCGTAGGTGTGAATATGACTTTGTCCTATGTTGGAGATGGAACCCATGGCGGTGTCTGTGCTATTAGTCATGAGAGTCCCACCTATCGTAACTGTGCTTTCGTGGGCACGATGGACGGTCCAACATGTGAGGGCAGTGCAGGTATCATTGGCTATGCTCACGGAAGAGTTGAAACACTCATCGAGAATTGTTTTGTGGCATCTTCACTGATGAGTCTGGCAGGTAATTCCACTGTATTTGCCCGCAACGTGAACACCATGAAGAATATTTATTATTCCGACAATATCATTGAAGTGTCAGACGCAAATGCTGAAATAGTTAGTGCAGAAGTTGTAGCCTCAGGTGAACTAGCTTGGAAATTGAATGGAAAAGAGAATGCTGGCGCCTGGCGTCAGAATCTGGGTGGGGATCCCTATCCTTTACCCTTTGCAAGCCATGCGGCTGTCTATGCCAATGGTAAATTGAGCTGTGATGGCAAGCCTTTGACAACATCTTTCAGCAACACGGATGAAGGGCTGGTTCGCGAGGAGCATGCTTATGTAGATCACATTTGCTCCGTTTGTGGTGCTCGTATTATTACCACAGCAGATGAGTTGCGGGCTCTTGCTGCTGGCATCAATGATGGAACCATCAATCCTGAAATCATAGTAGACATGACCAGTGACATCGATCTTGGTAATGTTCCCTTTGCAGGTATAGGTATTCGCGAAGGTGATCCAGAAGTGTATTATCCGTTTAAGGGCGTATTTGATGGTCATGGCCATATTGTGAATAATATGCTTATAGAGAGCAGCTATGGTAACAAGGGTCTCTTCGGAGTCGTCAGTGGAGCTACTATCAAAAACGTTGTGGTACGAGGCGAAATCTACTCTACAGGTTATTCTGCAGGTATTGTCGGTACAGCCAGAGGCAGAGCTGTGGTTACTATTGAGAACTGCGGTAACGAAGCAACGGTTAATGTAGGTGTCGAAGGGGCGAATGGCGCTGGTATTCTGGGCGTGAATGACTTGAGTGAGTCAGAGGTTCATATCATCAACTGCTACAATACAGGTGACATTGTCGGCCAGCGCGAGTGTGCTGCCATCTCTGGATGGCTTGGTGATCGCGGTGAAGTGAAGAACTGCTATAATAGTGGAACAGTGAATCCTGAAGCCATTGACGGTGACCGTACATTTGCTCGCTACAATGGCAGTCTCATTACTTTCACAAACTGCTATGAAGTGGAGAGTCGTCAGGTTAATAGCGTTAGCTCAGAAAGTGTAACTGATGGTTCTCTTTGCGAGTTCCTCAATACTGGTGCTGGATATGAGGTGTATAAACAGGGTGATAAACATCCCGTACTTAACTTTGCAGGTGAAGCAACAGGTGTTGAAAAAATTCCTACACGTGCGGCCAAGGCAGGAGAGATGATTTTCGATCTACAAGGTCGTCGTCAGGCAACAATGCAACGTGGTATCAATATTATTCGCATGGCTGACGGAACGGTTAAGAAAGTTTTGCGTGACTAAAAGATCCATGAGTTTAAGACTTAAGAGAATCAGTGTTATTTTAGGAGGTCTGTCCATCGTTGTAACAGCGATGGCACAGACTTCTTTTGTGACTTCCGATCGTGTAGCCGTGTTTTATCCAGCTGGCTATGATGCTTCACAGCATCAGCCATCGCCCATCTTCGAACATGAACCGGTGGCAACTCAGACTCTTCCTGATTCGTGGCAGGTGTGCCCTGTTTTTTCGGAAGACGGTAGCAGAAATGTGGCTACCCTCAGTGTTGGTAAAAACATAGACCTTTATGGTACTGGTGAGGTGACTGGCAGTTTGCGCAGGAATGGGAAAACTGTTCATCTTTGGAATGTCGATACACCAGCCTATAGCGTTGATGGCGGTTCACATCTTTATCAGAGTCATCCTTGGGTGATGGGACTGCGAAAGGATGGCACTGCCTTTGGTATTATAGCCGATAACACCTGGCGTCAGAGCATTATCCTTGAAGAAAAGTCTGATGGGAGTGTGGTGCGTTTTGAAAGTCAGGGACCGGCGTTCCGCGTTGTAGTAATCGAGCGCGACCGTCCACAGGATGTAATGAAGGCTTTAGGTGAGCTGACTGGTACAATGGAACTCCCTCCCCTGTGGGCATTGGGTTATCAGCAATGCCGATTCAGCTATCAACCTGATACACGTGTGAAGGAGATAGCCGATACGCTCCGTTATTATCAGATTCCGTCTGACGTGATTTGGATGGATATTGACTATATGGACGGCTATAAAATTTTCACCTTCAATCCCAAAGAGTTTTCAAATCCCCAGCAACTCAACGACTATCTTCACAAGAAACACTTTAAGGCAGTCTATATGATTGATCCGGGTGTGAAAGTAGAACCAGGCTATTTCGTGGATGATCAAGGAACAGCTGGCGACTATTGGGTGAAAGACAAGGACGGAAAGCCTTTCGTGGGTAATGTTTGGCCGGGTGCATGTCATTTCCCTGATTTTACCAGACCTGAGGTTCGTACTTGGTGGGCCACGCTGTATAAGGACTATATGGCAAACGGCATTGACGGCGTGTGGAACGATATGAATGAGCCTTCAGTCTTTGGAGGTCCTGAAACGTCTATGCCCGCTGATAACAGGCATCAGGGAGGCGACGGTGTAACTGCTGGTCCTCATCTTCGCTTCCATAATGTTTTTGGCTTGAATATGGTACGTGCCAGCCGACAGGGTCTTTTGCTGGCCAATCCGCAGAAGCGACCCTTTATTCTTTCCCGCTCTAACTTTCTGGGCGGTCATCGCTATGCGGCAACATGGACTGGTGATAACTTGTCCTCGTGGGACCAGTTGAAACTGAGTGTTCCCATGACCCTTACGCTCGGTCTTTCCGGGCAGCCTTTTAACGGACCTGACATTGGCGGATTCTGTGAGAGTGCCAATGGTGAACTGGTAGCCCACTGGACAGCCATGGGTGTTTTCTTCCCTTTTGTGCGGAATCATACTATCAAAGGTAGTGTGAATCAGGAACCTTGGGCTTTCACGCCTGAGGTGCTCAATGCCTGCCGTACAGCTATCAACCGCCGTTATCGGCTGATGCCTTATATTTATACAATCTTTCGGGAAGCAAGTGTTGATGGTATGCCTGTGATGCGACCACTTTTCATGGCCGACGCCAAAGACCTCAGCCTTCGCAGTGAGGACCGTAGTTTCCTTTTGGGAAACAACTTGATGATTGTACCCAAATGGGCAGGAAAGTGTGACCTGCTGAACAACTGGCAATATCTGGCACTTGAGGATAAGTCCGACCAGTATCAGGCAGAACTCCGACAGCGTCCAGGGTCGGTGATTCCCCTGGCAAATCTGGCACAGAGTACTGATGAAATGAGTGGTGACTCTCTGACCTTGTTAGTCTGCCTCGACGAAAAGGGTGAGGCTGTAGGTACACTCTATGAAGATGCGGGTGACGGCTTTGCTTATCGCACAGGCGACTATAGCCTCTCGCAACTTGAAGCCACACTGAATAAACGCCAACTCTACGTACGTGTTACCCGTAAAGAGGGCAGGCGGGAGCAATCCTCACGGGTGCTCCGCATCGGATATGTAAAGAATGGCAAAGTGCGCTATTCAGCATGGCAGAAGGGAGAAATGGCTACGATGAAAATATAACTATTATTTCTAACTAAAAACAATAATAACATGAAACAAAACCTTACATTTTTGTTTGCTTTGGCCATAGCATGGCTGGCTAATACTGGTGCCATGGCACTAGAACGGGTAGAGGGTGTCTACCAAATTGGTACGGCCGACCAACTCATAGAGTTTGCAACCATTGTCAACGGAGGAGAGAATGGAGCTAATGCCATACTCACAGCAGACATCGACATGACAGGAAAGACATGGACACCTATAGGTGACAATGATCACCGCTACGTGGGAACTTTCGACGGTCAGTATCACAAAATTGACAACTTGAAGATTGAGGGTGAAAGTAAGATAGGTATCTTTGGCGTGGTCAACGGTGGTTGTGTCATTAAGAATCTGGTGGCCGGTCCCAATAATGAGGTTCGCGGTACAAGTATGATAGGCGGTATCATTGGCTGCAGTGATGGCAGTGGCTGGGTGACACTCGAAAACGTGGGTCATGAAGGCTATGTTTATGGAACAGGGAATAACTGCTGTGCCATCTTCGGTGTAATTATGAACGGCGGCCCCGCAACCCGCATGACTAACTGTTATAATACGGGCAACATCAGTGCTGGTGGTGAGAGCGCCATTATCACAGGTTGGTTTGGCGGTCACGGGAGTGTGGAGGTGCGTGGATTCTGGAATACAGGTATTATCGAGAATGGTGGTGACGGTGATAATTCGCTGTGGCGCAACAGTACTGGTATTACCACCGAGCGCATCTATCATCTTTATGCCCATCAGGGAGCTTCCGTTATCGAAGATAGCGACTTGGCTTCTGGTCGTCTGGCTTATCAGCTCAATGGAAATGTTGACGCAGGCATATGGCGTCAGAACCTGAGCGAGCCTAAGGATGCTTATCCTACATTCGACCCCTCGCATGGTTTTGTCTATGCCAATGGCGCTTTACAGTGCGACGGTGTTACTGCAAAGGTTGGTTCTGAAGTGACCTATTCCAACACAGAGGGTTCTACCCGCGACGAACATCAATTCCAAGATGGTATCTGCACTGTCTGTGGCGAACTGTTTGCTGTTGATGGCGTTTACCAGTTGGGTTGTGCCGATGCTTTGGTGCGCTATTCTGAGATTGTAAGGACATCCAACGGTGCTGCGAATGCAGTACTTACGGACGATATCGATATGACTGGCAAGGAATGGACTCCCATCGGGCAGGATGCTCACGATTTCAAGGGGCACTTCAACGGTCAGGGGCATCGCATCTTGAAGCTCACGACTAATGCCGGGCAAAACAATCAGGCACTTTTTGGCCAGGCTGTCGGCGGTGCAATTATAGAGAATGTCATCATTGACGCTTCCTGTATCATTCAGGGTAATGCCTTTACTGCTGGTATCTTGGGCCATGTTTGGGGTGACGGTGTGATAGTTCGTAACTGTGGCAACGAGGCTGACATCATGGGAACAGCTCAGAACTCAGCTGGTATTGTGGGCTGTTCTGAAAAACAGGTCACCATCGAGAACTGCTATAACACGGGTACCATTGTTGGCAGTCATGAGAATGCAGGTATCTGTGCCTGGATGGGCAACAACGAATCTGTTATACGTAACTGTTACAGCACAGCCGTTGACATCAATGGTAATCCCCTCTGGCGTAAAGACGAGGTTCAGGGTGAGAACGTTTACGCTATGTATGGCGGTCAGGGCCAGCTCTTCACGGCTGAACAGATGGCAAGTGGCGAGTTAGCTTATAAGTTGAATGGCAATAGTAGCGAGAATGTGGTTTGGTTCCAGAAACTGGGAGAGGGTGGCGATACTCATCCGATGCCCTTCGGCACAGAAGTAGTCTATGCGAATGGTTCGAATTATTGTGACGGTACCCCCAAACCCGATATGGTGTATGAGAATGAGGAAAAAGGTGTTGAAACAGCCCCCCATAAGTTCAGTGAAGAGACGGGTCTTTGTGAAAATAGCCACGATGGTATCTTCTGTCATGAACCCAATCCAGCATTTAAAGAAACAGCCGAAGGCGGTTATTATGAGTTGAGTAACTTTACCGACCTCAATTGGTTTGCTAGCCTGGTGAACAAATTAGAAGACTATGCTACGGCCAAGGCTAAGCTTTCTGCAGATATAGAGATGGATAGTTCCTTCCCATGTATCGGAACAACTGCGCATCGCTTTGTTGGAGAGATAGACGGACAGAAGCATCTGATTAAGGGATGGACGATAGAAGATACAGCTAATCCTGTGGCTTTGGTAAGATATGCCGGTGCTGGTATAACATTGAAGAATATGACAATGGATTCGAGTAACACCCTGAAAGGGCACCATGCGTCTGCTGCGTTTATTGGCGATTTGAGTGGTCATGGTGAAGTTACACTAGAATGTCTGGGCAATGAGGCCGCCATTACCACAGATGCTGCTAATGCAGGTGGTATTATCGGTTGTAATTATAGTGGTGATGCACACATTACTATGACCAATTGCTATAACGCTGGTCAAATCCAGAGTGGATGGGAAGCTGGTGGACTTTCGGGATGGTTAGGTAATGATGCTGTTACCGTTAACTGTTACAATATGGGAGAGGTGATTAATGGTGAATCATTTGCTCGTGGCAATAATATCCAGATAACAAACTGCTTCGATCCTGTTACCGACTGGCCTGCCCTTCCAAAGAGTCCTATCGAAGACTTCACAAACGGCACTATCTTTGAGAAACTGGCTGAGGCTGCTCCTGGTATCTGGTATCTCAGTGCTGAAGAAAATGGTCATCCTGTGCTTTACAACACAGGAATCATTACTGGCATCCAAGATGTAAGAGATTCCAACTCGTTGGAGAATGGTAATGTATATGACTTGCAGGGCCATAAGGTAAATGCTAGCGGAATGAATAAGGGTATTTATATTAAGAATGGAAAGAAAATCATTTTTTAGTTAAATAAGTTATTTTTAGTCGATGGGCCGTGAGCACTCGTGCCACGGCCCGTTTATATCAATACAGTCCAGGAAATGAAGAAATTGCTTGTTTGTATATTGATGTTACTGGCCTATAGCTCTCTGCAGGCAGTTGATGTGATTGACCCTCTGGCCAATCCTGATGCAGTGGTAGTTTCGGGACGTGCGCGTTTTACGGTGCTTACACCGCAGATGATTCGCATTCAATACAGTACATCGTCGGCATTTGAGGACCGTGCTACTTTCGCCGTTATTAATCGTCGCCTGCCTGTGCCACAGTTTACCACACGCGAAGAAGGTGACTATCTCTATATCGAGACTTCGGCTTTGAAGTTGCGCTATCGTCTCAATTCCGTCATAAGTCCACTGCTGAAATCACCAAACAACCTGAACATTACATTAAAGGTTGACGACCGAACCGTGACGTGGTATCCAGGTAAGGAAGATGCATTGAATCTGAAAGGTACCAAGCGCACTCTCGACACGGCCAGCGGTGACAATCAGCGTCCTGACCTTGAAGATGGTGTTATTTCCCGTGCTGGCTGGGCTATTGTTGACGAATCGCCTTCCAGCAAACGTGGCGATGGTTCCACTACCTTCGCTTTCGAGCAGAACGTGGACGGTATAGACTGGGTGGCAGAACCTGTAGATAAGCAGGCTCTGGACTGGTATTTTATGGGCTATGGCCATGAGTATAAACAAGCTATCGGTGACTATATTAAGATAGCTGGCAGGCAACCTCTTCCTCCTCTTTATGTGTTGGGTTATTGGTATAGCAAGTATCAGGCCTATACACAACAGGATTTCATAGGTTTGGTTAATGATATGAGCACAAATAATATGCCTATCGATGTGATGATTTTCGACATGGACTGGCACCTCGATGGCTGGACGGGATGGACTTGGAACAAAAAACTTATTCCTAATCCCGTAGGACTCATCAACTGGATGCATCAGCGCGGCCTAAAGGTGGCTCTCAACTTGCACCCAGCCGATGGAGTAGCCAACTATGAGGATCATTTCGCTGAGATGTGTTCAGATTTGGGCTTCTCATCAACCGTTGACCGTATTCCCTGGAATTTGGAATCGCCTGATTTCTATCGTTCCATGTTTAAACGCATCATTCGTGACCGTGAGAAACAAGGTGTGGACTTTTGGTGGATTGACTGGCAGCAAAACCTTACTAGTGACTATATTCAGGGGCTCAGTGAAACATTTTGGTGTAATCATGTGTTCTTCAACGACATGCGGATTAACCGCACAGACCGTCGGCCTTTTATCTTTCACCGTTGGGGTGGACTGGGCAGTCACCGCTATCCCATTGGCTTTTCGGGCGATACTTATGGAACCTTTGGATCTCTGGCCTTCCAGCCATACTTCACGGCAACAGCTTCTAATGTGTGTTTTGGCTATTGGGGGCACGACATAGGAGGTCACTTGCAGATTGGCGAGAAGAACCCAGAACTGATGCTGCGCTGGCTGCAATTTGGCGTTTTTTCCCCAATCTTCCGTACTCATGGGGCTAGTCAGGCTGGCAACGAACGCCGACTATGGATGTATGAAAACTTCCCATTACTGCTTGATTGTGTCAACTTGCGCTATCAACTGATGCCATATATTTACACGGCAGCACGTCAGGCTTATGATACAGGAATCAGTATATGCCGCCCTCTTTATTATGAATGGCCAGATGAGAATGAGGCGTATCGTGCTGAGGGAGAGTATATGTTTGGCGATGATATCCTTGTTTCACCTATTGTTACCGCGGCAGAAGATGGGGAAATGGCCTTTCAGAAGACATGGATTCCCGAAGGCTTGTGGTTTAATGTATGTCGAAATGAACTGGTAGAAGGAGACCGTTATGTTAGTGATTGGTATTGTCAGGAGGAAATACCTTATTTCTATCGTGCAGGCAGCATCATTCCATGTAATCCTGTTATCAAGAATCTTAAAACTCGTCCATCTGAACTCTTGCTGAAGGTGGTTCCTGGGGCTGATGGTTCTTACAGCCTTTATGAAGATGAAGGTGATACACAAGAGTATATCAATGGCAAGTTTACGACGACAATGTTTTCCCAGCAGCGTACTTCCAATGATGTTACCCTCACTATCCATCCGCGTGAAGGACAGTTTGAAGGTATGCCTGCAGAACGCAGTTACACAGTGATGTTCTTGGCAGAGCAGTCTCCAAAGTCAGTGACGGTAAATGATGTTGTTGTGGATGATTGGGTCTATGATGAAGCTCATCAGCAGGTCATTGTCAATGTGCCTTCGGTAAGTTGTGATGCCCAAGTCGTCGTCCGCTTGATGGCTACCAGTACTGGCATTGATCAGTTGGAAGGCTCGCATGCTGTTGTCAGTTATGAAAGCTTCGATCTGTTGGGCCGTAAGACAAAAGTCAGTAATACTCTATCTCAGTCACATAAAGGTATTTCCATACGGCGTACAGTAACTGACGATGGAAAGGTACACATTCAGAAAATTACTCATTAAGATGAAAAGCGATATGAATATTTCAAAATATTTTAAACTGACCATATGTCTGGTCCTTTCTATCATGGCTGCCAGCAGCCTTTCTGCCCAGGATGAATTATGGGCAACGGGAAGCGCTGTACCAGAAGGAACACAACAATTAGTTAAGCGTCCTGATGGAAAATTCCGTTTTGCAGGAGCACTTAATGCAGGAGAATTGAAAATCATGACCACAAAACAGTATATTAAAGGTACGACGCAGTTCCTGACACCACAATTGGCAGATTCCTATCTTATCAACTATGGATTAAAATATAATTTGACAGATGATGAAAATGCAGCCGGATGGGTCGTCTCATTTCAGGAGGATACCTACCTTTTTGTCGTTGATGTTTCTCAACGTACATTAAAAGGAGAACTCTTCCTGCCATGGAACGAAGTCCTCATTGCAGGTAGTGCTTTTATAGGAGGTTCAGACCGTTGGGAATGGAAACGTGATAATATGCTTCCTTTTACGCGCGACCATGAGAATCCATATGTGTTCACTTGGACAGGAGAATTAGGCGAATATGAGAATGTTGTGGAGCCTGGGCGTTTCAAATTGGAAGGGCAAATGACTTGGGGACCTCGCGAACTACATCCTTTTACACAGGATGAAGACATACTCAGTGCGGCTCAGATGCGCATTGGCGGTGATGACACAAAGTGGCATGTGTATATTAAGGGTGTCTATCGGATTACCGTCAATCTCCTTGAAGAGACCATACATGCTGAATTGCTCGATAGGCTGATGAACTCATCTGCTCCTACCAAAGTTGAAGACATTTCCACCGCCATGGAACATGCCGATACTTCACCAGCATCTATTTATGACATGCAGGGCCGTAGCCGTGATGCCCTACAGCGAGGGTTGAATATCGTGAAGATGGCCGATGGCACAGTCAGGAAGATTATTGTGAAGTAAAAGAAATATGAAGAGATTCCTTGTGATGGCTCTTTGTGCCTTCTTTATCGCATCAAATATGCTGGCACAGGCGGGAAGTGGTGTTTATGTGGGCGGGCATATCCGCCGTGAGCGGCCTGCCACGGTGGAGAAACTTAAGAAGTCTGGCTTCACCTATGTCATTCTCTTCAATGTAAATGTAGAGGAAGATGGCACGCTTACCACCGATGGTGAGACTATTTGTAAGGACGGGCAGTATGTGTTTGCTTCAGAGCAACCATATTATCAAGAAGATGTGAAGGCACTGAAAACTTGGCCAACGGCAATCGAGCGTATCGACATCTGTATTGGGGGGTGGGGAAATGATTCTTACAAACGCATCCGCTCGCTCGTCGATGCTGAAGGCGTTGGACAAAAATCCATTCTTTACCGCAATTTTCGCGCACTGAAAGAGGCTATTCCTGAAATTGACGGGGTGAATAATGATGACGAGTCGTGCTATGATGTAACATCGGCTGTGAAGTTTCATACAATGATGTCGGTTTTGGGCTATAAGACTTCGGTGGCACCTTATACGAATAAGCCTTTCTGGCAGGAATTGGTCGATGGACTGAACTCCGCTTGCCCTGAAGCTTGTGATTTAGTGATGATACAGTGTTATGATGGCGGAGCCTACAACAATCCTTCCGATTGGCATTTTGGTAACATTCCCCTTCATGCGGGTCGTACCAACTATCAGACTGATATGCAGGTATCAATCAATCAGATGGAAGCGTGGTATCACAATGATAAAGTGGTAGGTGGATTCGTATGGGTCTACAACGATGAGTCATGGAATCTCAACCAATGGGCTGCGGCCATGAACCGCATCTTCATCCAACACAATGTGACTGAGCCTGCAGTAACCTTTTATATAGAGTCGAGTTTTGGTGGTGAACCTGTCAGTCTGCCTGTAGGCGAATATTGTACAGCAGCACTTTCCTCTTATGGGCTTTCTGATAAATCAATCAGGTCGCTTCAAATCCATTCAGGATACAAACTGACCACTTGGACTTCGGATGGTTTCACAGGTTCCGAAAAGGAGTGGAAAGATACCGAGGCCGAGTCTCCACGACTGGGAGCCTGGGCTAACCGTATCAGTTCTCTGAAAATAGAAAAGAAAAGTCAGGATACAGGCATCGATTTGTATCCTTCATCGTCCGACTCTTATTCGTCTAAAGTCATCTACGACCTTGGTGGACGTCGTTTATCGTACAATCCTATTTTGAGAAAAGGGGTATATATCAAAAATCGAAAAAAAATAATGAAATAATGATGAAACATTCTTTGATTGTCGTTGCCATCGCTCTGTTATCGAGTATCACTGTGCAAGCCGGACCAGTATCTAAACAAGCAGTAAGGCAGCGCGCACAGAAATGGATGTCAAAACCAATGACACCTATGAAATTGTCTGTGGCAGACAAGGAAGCTGGGCCATATACCATCTTTAATGCTGATGACGGTCAGGGTTATGTTATTGTCTCATGTGACGACCGTACGGAGCAGATACTAGGTTATTCCGATCAAGGCAACCTTACCGAAGATAACATGCCCGAGGGATTACGCTGGCTTTTGCAGATGTATAGCGAACAGATAAAAACATTGCCAACAGTTGTGAATTCAAATTCCAGTGAAATTGTTGCAGACGATGTGTCGACCATGGCTTTCCGCCGTGCTCCCGTAATCACCAAACACTCCATAGAACCTCTTTTACAGACACGCTGGAATCAGGGAGGACCTTATAATCTGCTCTGTCCGCGCTATTACAATGAGGATGGCACACAGGGTGATCTCAGTGCTACGGGGTGTGTAGCTACGGCCATTGCACAGGTGATGGGCTTTTATCGTTATCCCTCGGAGACAATTCGTATGATTCCCGGCTACTATCAGAATTATAATACAACAGCTGGCAAAAAATCTGTTTTGCTACATAATATTCCTGAACATTCACGGATTGACTGGGATAATATCTTGCCAGACTATTATGGAGGAGAGACTGACGAACAGAAAACAGCCGTCGCCCAGCTGATGTACTGGGTAGGTCTGGGCTGCAAGATGGGTTACGGAGCGTCGTCGGCAGCTGGATTCTCGGAAGGTGTGAAGGCCTTGATTAACTATTTCGGTTATGATGACGGCACACATATAGAAGCTCGCCACAATCACAGCATACAAAGCTGGCACGACTTGCTCTATAACGAACTAGCTACGGGGCATCCCATTGCCTTTGCAGGCACTAATACAGGGGGCGCTCATGCCTTTGTGATTGATGGCTATGATGTGAGCGGACTCTTTCACCTGAATTGGGGATGGGGAGGTCTCGACAATGGTTATTTTCGTATAGACGTATTGGCTCCTGACGATGGCAGTGGTATTGGTGCGAGCCCCACTCCCGATGGCTATAATATGGGTCAGGAGGCCATTATAGGTATGTGTCTGCCTGATAATGTTGTGGCTGATGAGCAACAGCCAGTTCTCAATGCCAATGACTGGGCTGTCCGAAACGGAAATACTTTCTTCACTAACTTTGTTAACTGGACAGGAATAGACACCAGTTTTGACATGGGTATAGCCCTTGTTAAGGACGATGGCTCCTTACAGATTATTTCTTCTTTCACACAGCATTTGAGTGTCAACACTTTTGTCGGACATGAATTCCTGATAAATAATCTCTCTGAAGGTTCCTATCGGCTTGTACCTGTTAGTAAACGGAGTTCACTGACGAAGTGGCAGACTCATCTTTCCCCTCAGGTCTACTACATCCTAGCTCAGGTTGATACCAACGGTAGTGTCACACTTGGAATAATGCCTCAGCAGAACATCACAATGACCAATATAGCCTTCCCTGGCAATCACAAAGTAGGCGACCGCCAGTCAGTAAAGGCTACGTTCCACAACTATGCGGCCGAATATTATCGCGAAATACATCTTCTGGCAAGTCTTACGGATAATAAAGGTGAGGCTGTTTGCCGTACTCAGGTCACAATACCTGTGGATGGAGAGACTATCAGCGATTTCAGTTTTGTTCCCAATCAGTCAGGTGTTTGGCACGTGTGGCTGGCAACAGACAGGAATGGTAATGAAGTTATCGGAGAAGGTTCGGTGGAAATTACTGAAGAGGGAATAGCCTCTAATGGCAATCTTCGCTATGCTAGTCACACGGTTACAAATCGTTCCAATGGCATCGTCTATGGGAATCGAATGCAGGGTACGGTGACAATATTTAACCTTGGTTCGGAACCTTTCGATGGCATTATCCATTTATGGCTTTTCAAACAGGATCCGTCAAGCGGTCTTTTCTATGGTGCTGGCGATAATTATGTGACCATGCATATTGATGGTAATAAGCGTGGCCAGGCTGACTATAGTTTCAGTAACTTGGAGCTTAATGCCAATTATTCCATGAGTATTCTCTATCAAGATGGCGGTGACATTACCGATGGAGGGCTTAAACCCATGGGTACTACGCAGCCGGGAGTTGTTTTCTGGGAACAGAATCTGCTGATGAAAGGCCAGGCTCCCACTACCACTGTGAACCCGACAAATAATGTGATAGCCATTGATATGCGTGGTGTAACAGACAGGGTGAAATCTGTGCGCCCTAATGCTAATCCCAATACACTTTATCTGATAGATTCCTCAGAGAATCTGCCGTCAGGACTAGAAGGGATGAATGTGGTTTTGGGAAATAAAGCTGATGTTTTGAGACTTACCGATGGTTATCCCTTCTTCTCTCCTTCATCTTTTGATGTCCGACTAGTAGAATATACTCGTACAACAAGCGGCAAATGGGAAACTTTGTCATTGCCTTTTGCTGTCAGTCAGCTGCCCGTAGGTGTAGAAGCAATGGAACTCAGTTCGATGGACCCAGAAGGTATCGCATATTTCACACCTGTCAATAGTCTTGGTGCCAATATTCCTTATCTAATAAAAGGAAAAGCCGGTGAGGAATCTGTCTTTACTGCCTATGATGCCCACATTTCTGCCACGCAGGAAGCGCCTATGGTTGTGGAGGCTGCAGGCTATCGATATCTGGGTGTCACTGTTGGAAAAAATCTTACGGATGGCTATCTCTTCGAAGAATCTTCAATGGTTTTCCTGCCTTTGCTGTCGGCGGCTACCATTCCGGCATTCCATGCTTATTTCACAGCCTCACAGCCTGTGGAGCGAATTGTCATTCCAATGGCTCCAACTACTATTCATGCACTCAGAAATGTGGATGATGAAAGTGTGGTCTTTGACTTGAGTGGACGTAGGTTTAATAATATTCCGAAAAAGAAAGGTATTTATATTATTAATGGTAAAAAAACCGTTATCAAATAAGAACTGAAAATTGAAAACATAATGAAGAAATTCCTTTTATTGGCCGTTTCGCTTGCTTTCTGCATGCTTGCCGCTGTCGCCCAGCCTTTTTCTGCTAGTTTGAAACTCAAAACCCCGGGCAATGCTGCCCAGACATATGAACTTGTTTTGCAGGGAAACAGTTGGAGGGCCAGTCAGTTACTGCCCATTAATGTCACTCAGACAATGATTGAGGTCTCTCCGACAATCAAGACACTTACCCTTACTCTGCAAGCTAATGAAACGGTTTGGTTTCATTTCAGCGAGTGCCTGCAAACACCGATAAACCACGCTTCAGCTCTATTTTGTATGCCTGGCTTCTGGTATCGGCAAAACCTTCGGTCTCCGAAAGAGTCACCCTCATTCCACACCTCAGACAGTTGGAACTTTAGAGAGGACCGTCTCAGTACGCCCAGCGTCACAGTCTTTGATGAAGAGAGTCATCAGGCTTATACCGTAATGCGTACAGACCAACATAAATGCGATGCTCTGACCACCCATGCCGATGGTGAGGTCATTCTTTCTGGAGTTACCTCCGTTGGCTTTCTCGGTTTTCAGAACGTTGATGGACGCTCCGCCCTTTGTTTCGGTTTCCCTTACGAGGAGACACCTAAGACCTATAATCGCAAACTAACACTTTCTGCTCCTGTAGAGGCCTATCAGAAACTAGGAAAAGGAGAGCAGATAACTCTCCATTGGACTGTTCGGGAGGAAGAAGAAGCTTCTTTTGCTACTTGCGTTCAGCATGCTTGGGAACATGGTTATAATGCTTACCGTCCACAGCCTGTGGAAACAGGTTTTGACGATGCCAGAATGAAATCTGTGTTGAGCAACTTCTTCCGTGAAAGTTTTGTCACGGGAGAACGTACCAATTACTATTCAGGAGTGGAACTCGAAACGGCAACTTGCCAACCTACTGATGTGGCTGAAATCGGTTTTGTGGGACGTGTACTGCTCAATGCCTATAATGCGCTAGAATACGCTGGACAGACTGGTGATCATGTGATGGCAAGTCAGGCGCAGAGTGTCTTTCAAAGTTATCTGGAACGTGGATTTAATGAGTCTGGTTTTTTTGACGAGGTGCGTCATTATAAGCGTGGCTGGCACGAAGAGCGGCTCAGTATTCGTCGTCAAAGTGAAGGTATCTATGCTGTACTGCTTTATCTAGATTATGAGAAACGGCAAGGTCGTTTTCATCATGACTGGGAGCAGCGAGTCCGTCATATGCTGGACATGATGCTGACAATGCAGCAGACCGATGGCCATCTTCCCAGGAAATTTAATGCTGCTCTAGAACCTGTCGATGCAACAGGTGGTAGCACGCCTAGCGCTACAGAACCCCTTGTGATGGCCTGGCGTTATTTCGGTGACAAACGGTATTTGGTTGCGGCCAAGAAGACTATGGCTTATGTGGAGCAGGAAATCATTTCCAAGAGTGACTACTTCTCTTCTACGCTTGATGCTAACTGTGAAGATAAGGAGGCTGCTTTGGCTGCCACTACCGCAGCATACACACTGGCTCTTGTGACCAAAGGCAAAGAACGTGTCCATTATGCTACTCTCTGTAAACAGGCTGCCTATTTTGCCCTATCATGGTATTATGTGTGGGACGTGCCTTTTGCTCAAGGACAGATGTTGGGCGATCTTGATTTTAAGAGTCGTGGATGGGGAAATGTCTCTGTGGAAAACAATCATATAGACGTTTTTGTCTTTGGCCTTGCAGATATTCTCCGTTGGCTTTCTGCTGAGTACAAGGAACCCCGTTTTGGCGAATTTGCAAAAGTCATCTCTTCGTCTATGCGACAGTTACTTCCTTTCGAAGGACATCAGTGTGGAATAGCCCGAAAAGGCTATTATCCAGAGGTTGTACAACACACTCACTGGGATTATGGACGCAATGGAAAAGGTTTCTACAACGATATCTTCGCTCCAGGTTGGACTGTCGCCTCTCTTTGGCAACTGCTCATGCCTAATCGAGCTGCTACTTTTTTGAAAAAATAGTTTTTGTAAGTGCAGAAGGCTTCTCAAAAAGGCTTGTATGTACGTTGGGAATGACAATTAGTTAG
>Ga0256404_1001611_pt1 | contig 53558 bp, 44 predicted proteins | sample RumenRJG_01DNA_FD_185990 | JGI IMG/M metagenome (GOLD analysis project Ga0256404, IMG submission 185990) | Bovine rumen microbial communities from Lethbridge, Alberta, Canada - RJG_01 | ecosystem: Host-associated > Mammals > Digestive system > Stomach > Rumen | place: Canada: Alberta | collected...
TGGTTTCACAAAGTTAAAAGTGTTAAATCCTCAACTTTTTTATCGCTTATAGAATCTACGGCTTCACTTTTCTACCGTTTAATACGTAAATAATTGATATATAACGATATACAAATACATGGATTGTAACAATCTGGAAAGTGTGATAATAGAAAAAGAAAAGCCTGTTAGCATTAACGATGGGACGTTCCCCAATAGATCCAATGCAACTCTCTACATACCATTTAGGAGTAAGACTGCCTACGAGGCAGCAGACTATTGGAAGGAATTTAAGGAAATAGTAGAGATGGCCCTTACCAATTGCTTGTATGGAATGGATACGAATGTGTTGACAGGCAAACAGGCGCTTCTGCCCATAGAGCTGGTCAACAAGGACAAAGTGAAACTATGCCAGTTCGACCTGCGATTACCTGATGGCGTGACGGTTGCAACAAAGGTTAACGATAAGTTAGATGTCAAGCTGACGGAGCGTGCAGAGAACCATAGTATTTCTAGCAGGCATCTGGCAAATGGTGACTATCGCGTTGTGATTTCGTCGATGGATAACGATTCGTTTGTTGGTAATAATGGTTCACTGGTGGAAGTGACGATCGACGTAGCTGACACGATGGATGCTGGCGAGTATATTGTCAAGGTGCTCAACGTAGAGCTGAGCGTGCCCGACGGTAACGACCTACGGGTGGTGAGGCCTGCCGACACGGAGTCAATACTGACAGTGAAGACATACACACCCGGTGATGTGAACAACGACGGTTCGGTATCGGTAACCGACGTGGGTTGTGCAATCAATTACATCTTAGAGCAGGTGCCCTCAGTATTTGTCTTTGAGGCAGCCGACATGAACGGTGACAAGAGCGTATCCGTGACGGATGTGGGCATCATTATCAACCTCATCCTTAACGATGGAGTAACCAGTGCAGAAAGTAGAGTCATGGCAGATGCCAGCCCAATGTCGGAGATGTCATTGAGATCTGTAACCGATGGCTACGAGCTGTGGCTGGAGAATCAGGAGAAGTTTATAGGCTTCCAGCTTGATGTGCAGTTGGCTGATGAATCGGACAGGTACGGGGCCTTCCCCTGCACCACAGTGCAGTTGTCTGAAGAGGTTTCTAACAGTCACATCCTTACCTGTCGTAAACTTGGCGATGGCCGCTACCGCGTGGTATGCTACTCACTTACAAACGAACCGCTGCCAGCCAGTGCTGCAGCCCTGCTCAATATCGTTGCCAATGGCGACATTACCCTTAGCGATATTCGCTTCACTACTGTCGGCCTGAGCGAGGTGTGCTTCGATGGCATGAGTGCTAATGCCGTGATAACGGACATAGCCGATGTCTCTGGAAGCTGTACTCAGGCCTTAGAGCAAAAGGTCTACACCCTCGACGGTCGCCTCTGTCGCACCATACGCTTACATCCGAGAGAGAATCCCCTCAAGGGGCTTAAGGCTGGAGTGTATTTGATTGGAAACCGAAAAGTAGTGGTGAGATGATTATAAGGAACATACTGACGGCTGGGCTGATGCTCGTGTGGACGGGTATCGCCCATGCCGCAGATATGCTGACCGTGCAGGATGTGCAGGTCGCTCCCAACAAAAGTGTCACCCTGGCTGTTTGTCTCGACAACGAGACCACCAATCTGATGGGATGGCAATGCGACATCGTGTTGCCCGAAGGACTTACGCTTGTACTAAAGGAAAATGGCAAACCCGATGCCACATTAGGCGACCGTTTCGCCACGACAGGACACATCATCTCGTCGAGCCGTCTGGCTAACGGCACTTACCGCTTTATCGGTATGTCTATGGATGGAGAAGCCATACCAGGCAACAGCGGATGTTTATGGTGACGCTGATGGCCGATGCATCGCTGGCGGAACGGGCTGGCACGGGGCCTGCCCTTACACTGACGGGAATGGTAAAGAATATTGAGTTCAACACGCAGGACAACCAAAAGCTGATAATGGACAACGTTGCCTTTGGCATAATCCTCCTTGATGAAGCTCCAACTGTTGACGATTCCCTAACTGTGAAAGACATGGAAATGGCTCCGGGCAAGAGTGCTATTATGGCTGTTGACCTCAGTAATAGTACTACCAACTTGATGGGCTGGCAGTGCGACATTGTTCTGCCTGAAGGACTGACGCTGGCACTGAATGTGAACGGCAGACCCAACGCCACGTTAGGCAATCGTTTCGCTACTACTGAGCATAAGATTTCGTCGAGCGTGTTGGCCAATAACACCTATCGCTTTATCGGCATGTCGATGGAAGGCGAGGCCATCCCTGACAATAGCGGAACGCTGTTTATGGTGACGCTGATGGCCGATGCATCGCTGGCGGAACAGGCAGGCATGTGGCCTGCCCCTACATTATTGGGAATAATAAAGAAGATAGAGTTCAACACGCAGGACAATCAAAAGATCACGTTTAGTGATGTGTCATTCAACGTCAATATCATCAATCATCCCCAGGTTATTTACGATTTAAAGCAGGGCTGGAACTGGATCTCGACAAGTGCAACAACGGAGGCCAGCTCTTTCTTGGAACCCATCAAGGACAAGACGCAACGTCTGGTCAGCCAGACACAGGAGCTGATTAACGATGCGGAATATGGGCTGGTGGGCGGCCTGCAGACAATGGAGGTTACTGCCGGATACAAGCTGAAGATGGAGGAGGAAGCCACTGCGTATCTGACCGGCAACTTTGCCGACCCGTCTGCTACACAAGTACAGCTGTATAAAGGCTGGAACTGGATAGGCTATGTACCGATGGTGGCACTACCCGTGGGGACGGCACTTGAGAACCTGCAGGCCACGGCGGGCGACCAACTGGTGTGCAAGGACGAGTTTGCCGAGTACGACGGCAGTGCGTGGGTGCCTGCCGACATCGTGATGGAGCCGGGCAAGGGGTATATGTATAAGTCGGCCAAGAACGTGACGTTCAAATACAGCTCTGCCACCTCAGCACCTGCAGCCAGCCGCCAGAGGTGTCAGGTTTCGAGCGACCAGCAGTCACCTTGGCAGTATGATGCCTACCGCTATCCTGACAACATGACCATCGTGGCTCAGGTAGCGGATGTCGAGGAACAGGTGACGGTTGGTGCCTTCTGCGGAGATGAGTGTCGAGGCATTGGGCGCTGGGTGAACGACAAACTGTTCATCGGCGTGCAGGGCAGTGCCGGCAGCGACGAGGTGATTAGCTTCCGCTGCTACGACAGTACTACGGATGAAATAGTTCCTGTAGCCGAGACAATCCTCTTTGATGGTGACAGTCACGGTTCGCTTGCTGCTCCCATCCGTCTGACGCTACAGGGCATCGCTACCGGTATCGATGCCAACAGTGTTTCCAGTACGTTCGATGTCTACAGTACCAATGGCATGCTTGTACGGAGGAACGTCACCTCGCTGCGTGGTCTTGCCCCAGGTGTCTATCTTGTGAGAGGTCGCAAGGTAGTGGTGCGGTGAACAACGGACGGACCGACTACAAGTGTAGGGTGTGGCCCATGCGCTGCTGCTTGGTGCGGAGGTAGCGCAGGTTGTACTCGTTGGGCGTGACCTCGATGGGTATCTACATTATTTTGTTTGCAGCCAGATTATGTTAGGGATCTTTGATTATCTTGAAAAGCAGTGATTCTGGATAGCTGAAGAACTATCTTTGTAATCGAAAATGACCTTGAATAGTAACTTTTTTGAGAAAAAATTACAAATAATGTTGTTTACTATCGAAAAAAACACTAATTTTGCCCCCTGAAGTAATAAAAGAATTGTTATGAACGAATTGGCCGTCTTTAAAAACATCCCTGTTAATACTGCAGCTGTCGCTTCACTATACCCTGATGTGAGGTCGGCTAACAGAAAGGTGGCAAACCTTGAGAAGATGGGTAGGATTATACGTCTAAAGCGTGGCCTATATGTCGTATCTCCAAAAGAGAGCGGTCTTTTATTGTCTCTGAATTTGATAGGCAATGTGCTCTATGGCCCGTCGTATGTGTCTATGCTGACGGCACTGAGAGAATACGGGCTGATACCGGAAAGGGTGGAGGTTGTGGAGTCTATGACGACGCATCTGACGGTTTCTTTTCAGAATGATGCTGGACGGTTTGAGTATCATCACTGTGCCAAGGACTATTACCCCATAGGTGTTACCCAGCGTGAAGAAGAAGGAGTGTACTACTTGATAGCCACACCAGAAAAGGCTTTGTGTGACTATATCATCACGACTCCGAGACTTCCTTTGCGGTTCCTAAAGGATACTCATGTCTTTTTGGAAGAGGATCTGCGACTGGATATGGATGCCTTTATGGAAATGAACGTTGACATATTCCGGCAGTGTGCAGCAGTCAGCAAGAAGCGACAAGCCATTAACAACCTGATAAAGATTTTGGAAAGATGATATCCAACAATTTTTTTGAAAGAGCGCTACAGCGTTATCAAATTAATACTGCTAAAGACAAGCAGAATGCCATCTACGAAATTACTCAGCAGGTGGTGCTGGCAGGACTGCATCGTGGAGGGTTCTTTGACAAGGCTGCTTTCTATGGAGGTACTTGTCTGCGACTATTCCATCAACTACCTCGTTTCTCTGAGGATATGGATTTCTCGCTGTTGACTCCAGATGATAAGTTCGTGTTTGAGAACTATTTCCAGCCGATTATTGAGGAATTCGATGCTTTAGGACGCAAGGTAGAAATCAAAAAGAAGGACAGGAAGGTCTTCGGTAGAGTGGACTCTGCCTTCCTAAAGGATAATACCAATGTTTACAATGTGGCTTTTCAGACAGAAAAATCCGTAAAGGTGAAGATAGAAGTAGATACCCAACCGCCTCTGATGTTCCATACAGAGCAGAGGGTACTGACACTGCCTTATACCTTTATGGTACGTTGTTTCCAGCTACCTGACCTGTATGCGGGCAAGATGCACGCGCTGGTATTCCGAAACTGGAAAACCCGTGTAAAGGGACGCGATTGGTATGACTTCGAATGGTATGTACGATGGCAGGTGCCTCTTGACTTTGAGCATCTACAAGAGCGTATCCGCGAGTTCAATGGAAAGGAAATGTCGATAGAGGAATTTAAGGTTGTCCTAAAAGAGCGTCTTGCCACCACAAACATTGAGGATGTCAAGACCGATGTACGACCATTCCTCAAGAATGATCCCCACGAACTGGATGTGTGGTCGAACGGCTACTTCCTGCAGTTAGCAGACAGGATGGTGTTTAAGGAGTAAAGTAACAGCTCCAAGACTCACACTTTGTTCATCCCTCAGAACAGTTATGGTATCGTCCTGGATTCTCGCTGGCAGGCCGACTACAAGTGCAGCGTGTGGCCCATGCGCTGCTGCTTGGTGCGTAGGTAGCGCAGGTTATACTCATTGGGTGTGACCTCGATGGGTACGTTCTCGACAATCTCGAGACCGTAGGCTTCGAGGCCTACGCGCTTTACGGGATTGTTAGTCATGAGGCGCATCTTATGGACACCGAGATGGCGCAGCATCTGTGCTCCGCAGCCATAGTCGCGCTCGTCGGCCTTGAAGCCGAGACAGAGGTTGGCGTCGACGGTGTCGTAGCCCTCTTCCTGTAGCTTGTAGGCAGCGAGCTTGTTCATCAGGCCGATACCGCGACCTTCCTGTTGCATGTAGACGATAACGCCCTTGCCTTCCTGCTCTATGCGCTGCATGGCCCAGTGAAGCTGTTCGCCACAGTCACAGCGCATGGAGCCGAGGATGTCGCCCGTCATACATGAAGAATGTACGCGCACGAGGATAGGCTCGTCTTCGCGCCAATGGCCTTTGATGAGTGCGAAGTGCTCCTGTCCGTTTGACTTCTGACGGAAGGGAATGATGCGGAAGTGACCGTATGCAGTGGGCATGTCGGCCTCGACACCCACTTCGATGAGCGACTCCTGGCGCAGGCGATAGGCGATGAGGTCCTTGATGGTGATGATCTTTAGGCTGTGCTCACGGGCAAAGACCTGCAGTTCGGGCAGGCGAGCCATTGTTCCGTCGTCGTTCATAATCTCCATCAGCGCACCGGCGGGATAGAGCCCTGCGAGCTTGCACAGGTCGACGGCAGCTTCGGTGTGTCCGCTGCGGCGTAGTACACCGTTGTCCTGGGCATAGAGGGGATTGATATGACCGGGACGCCCGAAGGTCTGGGGCGTAGATGCGGGGTCGGCCAGGGCACGGATGGTAGCGGCACGGTCGGCGGCCGAGACACCAGTGGTGCAGCCTTCAAGCTTGTCGATGGTTACGGTGAAAGGCGTACCGAGGACTGAGGTGTTGTTCTCCACCTGTCGGGGCAGGTCGAGCTCGGCACTGCGGCTGAGGGTGATGGGTGCGCAGAGCACGCCACGGGCATGCTTCAGCATGAAGTTGACCATCGCGGGCGTTATCTTCTCGGCAGCGCAGATAAGGTCGCCCTCGTTCTCGCGGTCCTCGTCGTCGACGACAATGACAAACTTGCCCTCACGGAAATCGTCGAGAGCCTCGTCTATGGTGTTCAGTCTCAGTGGTTCCATAATTATCATTCAGCGTTCAATGTTCATTGTTCAATCTTCGTCATCGTCCACAGGCATCATTTCTGCTTCTTTCTTGAGGTTGCCTAACTCAATGAGTCTGGGGATGAGCTTCTTGTTGATACGGATAATGTTCTGCAGGTCTCGGTACAGACGGAGACGGAAGCGTATCATGCGGAAATAGAAGAAGATGCCCGTGGGCAGGAACAGTCCGGTAATAATGTTTAGCCACTTGCGCTGGAAAGGACGCGTGTGGGCATGGGTTGCTATGACTGGGTACTGGTTGAGCTTCATCAGCACATACTTGTTGCGAGTGAATGCGAGGTCCTCGATGGCCACCTCAAGTACGTTGTTGATATGCTGGATGTCGTTGTCATCGCCAGGACGGAAGAACACCTTGATGGGGTTGGGCCACCTGACAAGATGGTGCTCATTGGAGTAGCGGTCGATGGCTATGCCTACATTGGTCAGCATATCGGCATCCATGAGGTATTTCGGCTCCTCGATGAACACTTCCTTCATAGGTATGTTGCGCTTCATGCGCAGTCCCAGCACACGCATGAAGAACTCTCGGTAGGCATCGTAGTTGAACACCACAGAGTCTTTGTTGGCTTGATAGGTGAAGAAGACGGCCAGCGGTGCAAGTACCATAGTGGCAATCCACTTGCCGAACCAGACAGACCACTCGTTCTCACGAGCCATACGCATGCCGGTATTGTCGAAGATATAATAGACAATAAACACCAGCACAGAGATGATGACCGGAACGCCTAAGCCACCCTTACGGATAATGGCACCAAGGGGAGCACCGATGAAGAAGAAGATGATGCAGGAAAGGGCCAGCGTGAACTTTCCGATCATCTCGATCTTATGCAGGCGTGACTGCCTATTGACATAGTCGGTCCACTCGGCCTTCAGGCCGGTCTCAGCCACGGCACGCTTGGATTCCTGCGTGGCAATCTTGTACAACTCGATTTTCTTCTCGACGGCCAAAGTATTATAGACAGAGTCGATGTCGGTGCCTCCTGAGGCTATTTTATGGACGAGTTTCAGCGAATCGTTGCCTGTGAGATGGGGCATGTAGAGCGTGGAAAGCTGCACCTCGGAGAAATAGGCATGTCCCAGGCTGTCGATATGATGGTCGATACTGTCGGCATCGTGGGTCAGCTGTCTGATGCCCTTGGCCTGCGCACTCGACGTGATGCCCGTCATGTCCATGTTCAGGCTGTTGTCGAAGTCAAGCAGGATGTGCTTCTCTGCAAACGTCTCACGCCGGTAGGGTACCTCGGCCGAACCTCCAATGTCCGACGAGTTCATATTTTCAAACCACTCGCCGCTCCATAGCGTTAGCAGCAGGTGCATCTTTTCTTCTGTCGACTGCATCATGCCCGAGTCGGCAAGAATGATGGCCTGGTCCTCGAACGAATTCGACTGCTGGTAAATCATAATGCCATAGAGCTTACCTGTTGTCAGGTCTTTCTTCTGTACATAGATGTTCGAGTTGGGAATGCCGTCGTAGAAGATGCCTTCGGGAATTTCAAGCTCGGGACTCGCCTGCTTCATGGCACGCAAAAGCATGAAGAACTTCTGATTGGCCAACGGTCCTACCACATCCTGGAAGAAAAGTGACATGCCCGAAATCAGCAGGACGATAACGATGAGCGAGCGGAAGGCCTGCATCAGCGACACGCCGGCTGCCTTGATAGCCGTCAGCTCTGACGATTCACCCAAGTTACCAAAGGTGATGAGCGATGACAATAGTATGGCCAAAGGGAAAGCTTGGGGCATAAGCATCAGACCCATGTACCAGAAAAACTGAGCCAGTACATCGAGCGACAGACCTTTACCTATCAATTCGTCGACATAGCGCCAAAGAAACTGCATCATCAACACAAACTGGCAGATGAAGAATGTTCCCACAAATAGCAGTCCGAACTGCTTGGCTATGAAGACGTCTAACTTCTTTATCCGAAACATCTTGAATATTTAGCGTGCAAAGATACGCAAAAAACACCGCACTGCAAAGCAATACGGTGTTTTTTAAGCATTGTTAGCCCTTTAGAAGCCACTTGACCGGTGTAAACGCTCCAGATTGCCGTCCCAAAGCTCGTGTAAATCGTCGATGTCCTCCTCCGGAGCATAGTCTACCACACAGAGACAAAGATCCTGTGTGAGCTCGCTGTGGCCGATACGCATCTCCCAATAGGCCACAGGGTCGTCTTCGTCGACCCAACGCAGCCGTATGTGGCTATTCTTCTGCCGCTCTACTATATTGGCATGAAGTGTATGATGTTCGCCGTATGGACTTCCCCAAGTCAGACTCAGCACGCCATTCTCTTCCTTCACTTCGTCGGCAAGCCATCTTTCCAAACCGTGGTCGGTGCTCATCAGCATCCATAGCAAATCTGGCTTTCCTGCATTCAAAGGATACTCAATATCTAATCTTCTTTTTTGCATACTCGTTAGGTTTTTACATATTCATTAGGTAACAATCATTCTGATTTGGTGGCAAAATTACAAAAAAGTTGGCAGTTTAGGCGTGTAAGGGCATATATTTTACCGATTGTTTTGTTAAATATATCTAATTTTGAGATGTTTTTATCTCCTTCATTCTTCATTTCTGAAATTTAGTAGTACTTTTGCACCCGCTTAACAGATGATGGCGGGATAGCTCAGCTGGTTAGAGCGCATGATTCATAATCATGAGGTCGCCGGTTCAATCCCGGCTCCCGCTACCAAAAACAAACAACGAGTTACAGAGATGTAGCTCGTTTTTGTTTATTTAGTGGTATGCGATAAATATAATGTGTATGCAACATCAATAAGCCTGATACAATAACACAAAACAATGTCACTTCTGCTTTTGCCTTGGTTGAAAGGCGCTCTCAGCAAAAGTGACATTGGACAAATGAGCAAGTTATCTGCGATTACTTGCCGATGAACTTGGCAATCATCTGGAGGCATTTCTCCGAGCTGACGGGCTTTGAGAGGAAATCGTCGCAGCCGGCTTTCAGGGCCAGCTGGCGGTCGCTGTCGAAAGCGTTGGCCGTCAGTGCCACTATGGGTAGGTCGGGGTGGGCCTTCTTGATCTTGGTGGTGGCTTCCAGGCCGTCCATGACAGGCATCTTGATGTCCATGAGAATGAGGTCGATGCCTCCCTCGTCGGCAGCATTGACGGCTTCCTGTCCGTTCTTTGCACGCTTGAAGAGGTAGTCACGCTTCAGGATATAGGTCATCAGGATGTAGTTGCTGTCGTTGTCTTCTGCTACTAAGATTGTCTTCATGATTTCTGTATTATTTTCGGTATCTTCGTTAATTTGTTACAAAAGTAATGCTTTTCTTTGGAAAACGCTTGCCAAACCCAGACTTTTTAACTAATTTTGCAAAAGAAAGCAACTATTATACCAATATCAACGAACTATCCACACAATGAATCTGAAAACTTTATCATTTGCCCTTGCACTCACGGCATCGGTCTCGGCACAGGCCCAGCACGTGATGGACGTGAACGTGAAGAAGCTTGGAGCTCCCGTGCAGTCGACGATGTACGGTCTGTTCTTTGAGGACATTAACTATGCCGCTGATGGCGGTCTGTATGCAGAACTGGTGAAGAACCGCTCGTTTGAATTTCCCAATCCTTACACGGGATGGGATATCTCTGGCAAGGTCATGCTGCTGAGCGACGGCCCGTTCGAGAAGAATCCTAAATGTGTACGCTTGGCCCCGTCGGGTCACAACGACAAGCACACTATGATTGAGAACCACGGCTTCTTCGGCATGGGCGTGAAGGGAGGTGAGGAATATCGCTTCTCTGTATGGGCACGAGTACCTGGCGGTGGTAATGCCAAGCTATGGATTGACCTCGTGGACAATGCTACCATGAACGATGACCAGAAGTTGGGCAATACCAGCGTAGAGGTGAGCGGTAAGGATTGGAAGAAATATACGGCTATCATTAAGCCCAGGCGCACCTTCGACAAGGCTCATCTCCGTGTGTGGGGCGACAGCAAGGTGACGACCGATGTGGATCATGTGAGCCTGTTTCCCGTCAAGACCTATAAGGGACGCGAGAACGGCCTGCGCGAGGATCTCGCCAAAGCCTTGGAGGATGTGCATCCGGGCGTGTTCCGTTTCCCAGGTGGCTGCATTGTAGAAGGTACCGACCTCGCTACCCGTTATCAATGGAAGAACACCATCGGACCCGTCGAGAACCGTCCTCTCAACGAGAACCGCTGGCACTATACCTTCACTAACCGCTACTTCCCTGACTATTTCCAGACCTATGGCCTTGGCTTCTTCGAGTTTTTCCAGCTGTGTGAGGACCTTGGCGCCGACCCGCTGCCCGTGTTGAGCGTGGGTCTTGCCTGCCAGTTCCAGAACGGACTGGACGCTCATGCAGGAATGGACGAGCTGCAGCCCTTTATCGACGACTGCATCGACCTGATAGAGTTTGCCAATGGTGACCCTGCAACCAACAAGTGGGCGAAGATTCGCGCTGAGATGGGACACCCCGAACCGTTCAACATGAAGTTTATCGGTGTGGGCAACGAGCAGTGGGACACTCCCTACTTCGACCGTCTGAAGCCCTTCGTTGAGGCTATCCGCGCTAAGTATCCTGCCATCAAGATCATAGGTACGAGCGGCCCCGACAGCGAAGGCAAGATGTTTGAGAAGGGCTGGGAAGCCATGAAGGCCCAGAAGGCCGACCTCGTCGACGAGCACTTCTACCGCAACGAGGAGTGGTTCCTCGGTACGGCTCCGAAGGACCGCTATCCCAACTGTGGCGCTTTGCGTTACGACAGTTACGACCGTAAGGGTCCGAAGGTGTTTGCCGGAGAGTATGCCTGTCACGGTAAGGGCAAGAAATGGAACCACTATGAGACTTCACTCTATGAGGCTGCCTTCATGACCTCGTTAGAGCGCAATGCCGACATCGTCCACATGGCCACATACGCTCCGCTGTTCGCCCATGTAGAGGGCTGGCAGTGGCGTCCGGACATGATCTGGTACGACAATTTGCGCATGTTCAAGTCGGTTTCCTATTATGTGCAGCAGATGTATGCCATGAACAAAGGTACGAACGTGCTGTCGCTGCTCATGGACAAGAAGCCTGTGGCTGGACAGCAGGGGCAGGACGGATTGTTCGCCTCGTCGGTGTTCGACAAGCAGACGGGCGAGGTCGTCGTCAAGGTCATCAACACCTCGAAGCAGGCGCAGAACGTACAGCTGAACCTCATCGGCATGAAGGGTGAGCGCACAGCACAGACCCTGACTTTGCAGCATAACGGTTCGATGGACGACGAGAACACGCTTGACAGCCCTGAGAAAATTCATCCTGTCAGCGGCACTTCACAGGTAGAAGCCGGGAAAAAGAACTCGGTGCTCACCGACGACGTGCCCGCCATGTCGTTCCGCCTGTATCGCATCAAGAAGTGATTTCGGGGGTCTAAAAAGACCAATGAAAGAGAAAATAACGGTATTTTTGCATGAATACCGTTATTTTTTCGTATCTTTGCACCCAAATGTGCAAAAACAATGGCAGTAGCAAACATTATCAGCGGTGATTCCGCACAGAAGCAGTTCTCGTTCGAAGTGCTACCCCCACTGAAGGGGACGGGCACTGAACGGCTGTTTGCCGATATCGAGAAGCTGTGCGAGTTCAATCCCGCCTTCATCAATATTACGACCCACCATAGCGAATATATATATAAAGAGGTGGGCGACGGACGCTATGAGCGCAGTCGTGTGCGTCGCCGTCCGGGCACTATTGCCGTGGCCGCCGCCATCCAGCAGCGCTTTGGTGTGACGGTGCAGCCGCACGTCATCTGCAGCGGAGCTACCATCGAGGATATCGAATACGAACTGCTCGACCTGCAGTTCTTGGGCATTCGCGACCTGTTGCTGTTGCGTGGCGACAAGGCGAAGGACGATCCGATGTTCCGTCCCACACCAGGCGGTCATGCCCATACCACAGACCTGATTCGTCAGGTGCAGCGTTTCAACGACGGCGTCTTTGCCGATGGTACACCCATCAAGAGCCCCGGACCGAAGTTCGATATCGGTGTGGCCTGCTATCCGGAGAAGCACGAGGAGGCTCCAAACATGGAGATGGACATGCAGTTTCTGAAAGAGAAGCAGGACCTGGGAGCACAGTATGCCGTGACCCAGCTGTTCTTCGACAACCAGAAATACTTCGCGTTTGTGGAGAAAGCGAGGGAGATGGGTATCACTATTCCCATCATCCCCGGCATCAAGCCGTTAGCCAAGCTCACACAGCTCACGGTGGTGCCGAAGACGTTCCACTGCGACATTCCCGAGCCGTTGGCCCGTGAGATTGTGAAGTGTAAGACCGACGATGATGCCCGCCAGTTAGGCATCGAGTGGACTACCGAACAGTGCCGCGAGCTTTATCATCACGGCATCTGTGACATCCACTTCTACACCATGGGAGCCGTAGACTCGGTGGCAGAGATTGCCCGCCGGCTGCTATAGGCTCCCTTATGAGGCCTATGAGCCACATTATTAGGAAAGTTCTATGAAGCTGTCAGAAGTCATCGGTCAGGAAGAGGTGAAGGATCGCCTGCTGCAGATGGTCAGCGAAGACCGCCTGCCGCATGCAATCATGCTTTGCGGACCGCAGGGCGTGGGCAAGCTGGCACTGGCCGTGGGCTTCGCGAGCTATCTGTTGGGTGAGGACAATGCGATGGTGCGCAAACTGGAGCATCCCGACCTGCACTTTACCTATCCCACCATTAAGCTGCCGTCGATGGGAGCTGATCATAAGCCGGTGAGCGACGACTTCGCCCGCGAGTGGCATGAGCTAATCGTGCAAGGCCCCTATTTCAGTATCGACCAGTGGCTCACGGCCATGGGTGCTGAGAACCAGCAGGCCATCATCACGGCAGGCGAGAGTGACGAGCTGGTGCGCAAGCTCTCGCTGAAGTCGAGTCAGGGAGGTTATAAGGTGAGCGTCGTCTGGCTACCCGAGCGCATGAACATCGAGTGTGCCAACAAACTGCTGAAGCTGATTGAGGAGCCACCCCAGCAGACGGTGTTCCTCATGGTATGCGAAGAGCCGGACAAGCTTTTGGAGACTATCCGTAGCCGGGTGCAGCGCATCGATGTGAAGCGCCTGTCTGCCGAGACGATGGAAAAAGCTTTGGTAGAGAGTAGGGGCATCGACGAGCAGTCAGCCCACCGTATCAGCCGACTGGCTAACGGCTCGTGGCTGAAAGCCCTGCAGGAGCTGCAGGTGGGAACAGAGAATCAGCAGTTCCTCGACCTCTTCATCTTGTTGATGCGACTGGCCTACCAGCGTAAGATCAATGAGTTGAAAAAGTGGAGCGAGACGATGTCGGCCTTCGGGCGTGAGAAGCAGAAACGCTTCCTGACATACTTCCTACAGCTCATCCGCGAGAACTTCGTGTATAACTTCCAGCAACAGGAACTCTGCTATATGACACAGGAGGAGGAGAACTTCGCCCGTAACTTTGCCCGTTTTATCAATGAGGACAATGTGATCAGCATCTATGAACTGGTAGACCGTGCCTACCGTGACATCGGACAGAATGCCAATGCGAAGATCGTTTTCTTCGACTTCGCCCTTCAGATGATTGTGCTGCTCATTCAGCGGAAGTGAGCCTAATAAGCCTAATGAGCCTAATAAGCCTAATAAGCCTAATGAGGCCCATAAGCCCCATAAGAATACAATACCTATAATAAATAACAGCAATGACTGAGAAACAGAAAGAACACGAGATACGTACCGGCTGTGACCGCGGACTTTGCCGCGCTGCCATCGGCCGTCAGGACCGTCAGCTGAATACCTATGACTGGCTGGCTGACGTGCCTGGTAATGCCGATACTACCGACCTGGTGGAGGTGCAGTTCAAGCATACCCGCAAGGGCTACTATCACAATGTGAACAACCTACCGCTGAAGAAAGGCGACATTGTAGCCGTGGAGGCTAATCCAGGACACGACATCGGCGTGGTGACACTTACCGGACGGTTGGTGAAGATGCAAATCAAGAAGGCCAACCTGAAGTCGGAAGACGACATCAAGCGCATCTACCGTCTGGCCCGTCAGATTGACATGGACAAGTATCGTGAGGCAAAAGCCCGTGAACATGAGACGATGATCGAGAGCCGTGAGATTGCCAAGGGACTCGACCTGAAGATGAAGATTGGTGATGTGGAGTTTCAGGGCGACGGTCAGAAGGCCATCTTCTACTATATCGCCGACGAGCGAGTGGACTTCCGTCAGTTGATCAAGGATCTGGCAGCAGCTTTCCATGTGCGCATTGAGATGAAGCAGATCGGCGCCCGACAGGAAGCAGGGCGCATAGGCGGTACAGGACCGTGCGGACGAGAGCTCTGTTGTGCCACGTGGATGAAGAACTTCTCGAGTGTCTCGACGGCAGCAGCCCGTTTCCAGGACATCTCGCTGAACCCACAGAAGCTGGCTGGCATGTGCGCCAAGCTGAAGTGTTGCCTGAACTATGAGGTTGATGACTATATTGAGCATGGACGCCGGCTGCCCAGCCGTGAGGTCATCCTGCAGACGCTCGATGCCGACTATTTCTTCTTCAAGAGCGACATCCTCGCAGGACTTGTTACCTATTCCACCGACAAACGCATTGCCGCCAACTTGGAGACCATCACTGCCGAACGTGCCAAGCAGGTAATAGAGATGAACCGCAGGGGCGAGAAGCCCGAGTCGCTGCAGCCCGACAATCAGACGAAGGAGGCGAAAGGTCCCGTCGATCTGTTGGCCGACGGTGACATCCATCGCTTTGACAAGTCGAAGAAGAAAAAGAAGAAGAAGGTTGCCCAGAAACCTTCGAAGCCAGGTTCCCAGAAGTCAAAGGACAATGAAGTGAAAGAACAGCCTCAATGAAGTGTAGGAATAGCCTGTTCGTATTCGTTCTTACGGTTGCACTGGTCATAGCCGGCTGCAACCGTAAGACCATATACAGCCATTACGAGCATACGCCAATCTACGGATGGGAGAAAACCGACCACCTGTCGTTCGTGGTCTCACCTGTCACGGACAACGGTACGTTCCGTGAGGAGGTGGGACTTCGCATCAACGGGGCCTATCCTTTTATGGGGCTGACATTGATTGTGGAACAGCAGGTATATCCGTCGGGGGTGAGGCGCAGCGACACCCTTTCCTGTAGGCTGGTCGATGCCGACGGAACGGTTCAGGGTGAGGGCGTCAGTTTCTACCAGTATCGCTTTCATCTCTGCAACATGAAGCTTACCCAGGGCGACTCGCTCCGTGTAAGTATCCGTCATAACATGAAGCGTGAGATTTTGCCCGGCATCGCCGATGTCGGTGTCACGCTTACGAAAATCAACTGATCTTACTCGAAATAGAAGGTGAGCACAACCATCTTCGTCCTTACGTCTGAGATGCTGCGGGCGTAGGGTAGCTTGTTCACATCGCGCAGTTCGTCGATGTGGTTCTTGTCGAGGACATTGGTCAAGCCGTAGCAGAACTTCAATTCGGGAATGAGCTTGAAGAAAGGTAGGTAGAAATCGCATCCCAGTCCCACTTCGAACATCAGGTCGTGACCTTTCAGCTGTACGTAGTCCTGGTCTTTGCCGGAAAGGTTCAGCATGGGATTTACACCGGCAATGACGTAGGGACGATAGTTGTTAAAGCGCTCGGCAGCAAACTTCAGGTCGACGGGTACCGATATATAGGTGTTCTTCAGATCCTGTGTCTCGAAAGTGGGTTGGCCGTACTCGTTCAGTTCGTTCAGGTTGCGGAACACCAGATGCTTTTGTCCGAAATGCATGGTGGGCAGAACGCGAAGGGAGAAATGACGGTTGATACGCAGGTCGGCCAGCACACCGACGCTGAAGCCTGGGTTCCAATTATCGACATCGCATAGCACGTTGCCGTTCATCACGCCCCCTTCAGGCAGTTCGAAGGTCTGGGGACCAATGTTGGTCATATCGGCATCCTGCATGTGTAATCCCAGGCTAATGCCGAAATGCAGCATGCGCAGGTCGATGTAAGGCTTGTTTTGGACCACGCGTTTCTGTGCTGCCAAAGGGATGACAGCGCACAATGACAACAGGATGACAGGAATCCATTTTCTCATAACTATATATAATAACGCAAATTCAGGTTGCTTATTATGTCGGGATTTATTTCGACATTGTATAAATTGCAAAAATAAATACCAAATTATGGGTATTATTCGGAAAAAGTCATTACCTTTGCATCATCAATATTAAGTATTTAACCTTTTAAAAACTAAGAATTATGGCATATGTAATTGGTGACGACTGTATCGCATGCGGTACCTGTCAGCCTGAGTGCCCCGTGGAGGCTATTTCCGAGGGCGAGAAGTACGTGATTGACGCTGATGCTTGCACCGAGTGCGGTACTTGCGCAAGTGTTTGTCCTTCTGAGGCTATCAGCCTTGGCTAATCTCTCGAGGTTAGACTTCATAAACCAAAAAACGAAGGGCTCCGTTCTGGAGCCCTTTTTCTATGCCGTATGTTACATGGCTTGGTGTCGAGCGGCTTCAGTTCTCTTCTTGGAAGTCAACGTATTCACCTTCACCTTCGTTGAAAATCTTCCGTGTTGCCTGGTTGGGATCACGGTCGTCGATAATGGTTACTCCTTCCGATGTGCGGGTGGTACGGTATTGTCTGAAGTCGTTGCCCGTCTGCTGCTGACTGCTTCTGGTACTACTTTCGCTGCGCTTGAAGTAGTCTTTCGAGAAATTGTGCCTGTTCTCTTGTTTATAATACTTCTTCGATAGGCGCTCCACCTCTTCGTCGGTGAAGTCGCCTTTCATGTACTTTCTTACTTTGAGCCATACGCGTAGCATCATGTAGAATACAACCATGGCGACTACGGCAGCAAGGGCGAGAATGATGATGGGTATTCCGATGAGGAACTTCATAGGCTTGCAGTAATAGGATAATGCTGATTGTTGTTTAGTCCTGCTTGATTGGAGCGGTCTTCTTCCTGGTGATGACCGAGAGTAGCACATACCAGGCAATAACGACGGCGATGCCTTTGACGCCTAATACGGCCAACAGCAGGATAGAGGTGATGATGAATATGAACTTCACTTCGTTTCCCTTCCATCCCCAGTGTTTGAACTTCAGTGCGAATAGTGGCAACTCAGCAACGAGCAGCCAGCAACTCAGTAGTATCAGCACTACCACTATATATATATAATAGGTAGGAAGGGTGTATGGCTCGAACGACGCTTTGAAGCTCATCCACCAGATGAGTGAGCCCCAGAACAATGCGTTGGCTGGCGTAGGCAGTCCGATGAACGAGGTGGTCTGGCGTTCGTCCAGATTGAACTTAGCCAGTCGCAATGCCGAGAAGGCTGCGATGAGGAATGCGATATAGGGCAGGAAACTGAGGAGCGAGGATTCGGAATTGAGAATTGACAAGTTCCTCACCAGGAAGTGGAACACGATGGCTGAAGGTGCCACACCGAAGGTGACAACGTCGGCCAGCGAGTCAAGCTCTTTGCCTATGGGTGAGCTGACACCTAACAGACGTGCCGACATGCCGTCGAAGAAGTCGAACACGGCACCGATGACAATCCATTGCAGCGCCAGGGTATACAGCCCTTTGAAGGCAAAATAGGCAGCGATGCAGCCCGAGATGAGGTTGCAACAGGTGATGGCGTTAGGGATGTGTTTCTTCATAGGTGGAGGGGAGATGGTGAAGAAATTAAGGGATTCTTGCGATGATGGTCTGGTCGCCCGTGGTGGCCTGTCCCATTTTCACGGAGGGCTTGGAGCCTAAGGGCAGGAAGACGTCAACGCGCGATCCTAACTTGATGAAGCCCAGGTGTTCGTCGATGTAGCAGTCTTCCTCGTCCGAGGCGTAGGTGACGATGCGGCGAGCCATAGCACCGGCTATCTGCCTGACCAGCACCTCCTGGCCGTCGGGTGTCTCAATCATGATGTCGGCATGCTCGTTTTCCTCGCTTGCCTTTGGCAGCCACGCCTTGTGGTAGTTGCCGTTGAAATGCTTGACGAACTTCACCCGACCATCGACGGGGAACCAGTTAGCATGTACGTTTAGTGGACTCATGAAGATAGAAATCATCAGTCGACGGTCGTGGAAGTACGTGTTCTCCTCGGTTTCCTCGATGACCACAATCCTTCCATCTGCGGGTGCCACGACCACTTTTTCCGTGTCGCCATTGAAATAGCGAATGGGACAACGGTAGAAGTTCAGCATCAGCAGCCATGCCGTTCCGAATATGGCAATGAAGATGACGAAGGGTATGACGGTATCAAAAGAACGCCATAGCACCACGCCAATGGCAATGATAGCAAATAAGGTGTAGAGCAATTCTTCCGTGCCCTCGCGGTGTATTCTTATCTTCTTGAGTTTCTTGATTCTCTCTCCCATGATTAGGTTTTTGTCTTTTTCAACTTGCAAAGATAATGCTTTTTTGTCAAATAGCAAAGTTTTTGGGCTTTTCTTTGCCGTTTTGTCCCTATTTTAGTGCAATTACCTTCGTTTGTGAGCCTATTAGGGGCGCTGATACTTTAATTGCCATGCTATTCTGGCGGTTGCGGTTGTTGGTTTTCACGTAGGCCACCAAGCGTCCGTTCAAGGTGCGCAGTCTGTTCTGTGGAAGCATGGCAGGAGCGCGTCGCGGAGCATGGTTGTTCTGTATATTTCCGTTTTCTATGCCCAACAGTGTGCCGCCTTCGACGCTGACCGTTACCTCGTTATCAGCCTGTTTCACAAGATGACCTTCCTGGTCTGTCACTTCGACGAAGACGTGTACCACCTCGTCAGCATCCCGTCTCAGTGTGTCTTTGTCGGTGGTTATCTTTAATGTGTGCGGTCGTCCGTTGGTCCATAGGTCGTAGGTAGCACCGTTCGATGCCTGGCAGCACAGGTGTCCGGGTTGGAACGGCAGATCCCAGTAGATGATGTCGCTTTGTGGATCGCGCTGCGGGGTGGCATCGACAGGCTTGTCGTTGAGTATCAGCTGGGCTGACGGAGCGTTGGTATAGCATACCACGCGCACATGTTCGCCCTCCTCATAGTTCCAGTTGTCGGGTGCGTAGGTCGACACCATGTTGTTACCGCGTCGCCGACCGATAGGGTAGGACCCTATGTAGCATGTGGGTTCTGTACTCCAAAGTGCGGCCCGATACCATCCCATTGGTTTGCGCTGACCGGCGAGGTCGAGCAGTCCGGCACTGGAACCGCGTGCGGGCCATACACCGCTCTCGCCCAGATAGTCGATGCCCGTCCAAAGAAACTGTCCGAAGATGTGCGCATTATCGCGTGTAGCCTTCCATGCGTCCAGGTCGTGGCGGTTCTCCGAGCCGTAGATGACACGCTTCGGATATTTCTTGTGGTCAGTATCGTAGCGGCTCTCGGTGTAGTTGTAGCCCACAATGTCGACAGCTTCGGGATAGGCCGTCTCGTTCGACATGACCACCCCCGCCAGTGCTCCCGTCGTGGGGCGTGACGAATCGATGTCTTTCACTATTCGTGCCAGTCGCTGGGCGATGATGCCTATGCGCTCGGCGTTGGGTTGCTCCGGCTTATAGCCGCCATACATGGGCTGGGTGATGCTGCTACCGTCGAGCACGGGATGCGAGTAGGGATCGTTGGGATAGTCAACCTCGTTGCCGATGCTCCACATGACCACTGAGGGATGACAACGGTCGCGACGCACCATGTCGGCCACATCACGTTCTATCCATTCTTCGAAGTAAGTATACGAACCTTCAAATCCCGGTACGCCCTGGTTCCAGCCGCGCAGCCATTTACGCTTGGGAAACTCCCACTCGTCCGATGCCTCGTCCATGACCATCAGTCCCAGTTCGTCGCACAGGTCGTAGAGTAGGGGCGCATGTGGGTTGTGGCTCATGCGGATGGCGTTTACGCCGATGCTCTTCAGCTCCATCAGGCGTCGCCGCCATACGTCGGAGGGCACCGCTGTTCCCAGTACGCCGGCATCGTCGTGCAGGCATACGCCTTTCATCTTCATCCACTCGCCGTTGAGGGCAAAGCCGCGGTCGGGCGAGAAGTCGAGCGTGCGTAGTCCCACCCTGACCACCGAACAGTCGCCGTTGTCCAACTGCGTTGTGAGCTGATAGAGATAAGGACTGCTGAGCGTCCATCGCTGTGGGTTCTTGATGGTCAGCCTGACGGTCTTCTTCTCCTGTGATCCAATATCGGTTTTTGTTTCCGCTACGATGTTGCCTTTGGCATCAGTCAGCCTGACGACGGCTTGCAGCGTGAGTGCTGACTTGTCGCTACGTTCGTCGGTGGTCTCCACGTCGACCTCTACGATGGCATTCTTCTGGTTGATGCTTTTCAGTCGCCAGGCAGTGCCCCATTGTGCCAGATGCACTTCGGGCGCTTCGACGAGCCACACGTCGCGATAGATGCCCGACCCTGTGTACCAACGGGCGTCGGCCTCGTCGCTGTGGTCAGCTCTGACGGCGAGCACGTTCTCCGTGTTACCGCTTTGCAGCCAGGGTGTCAGGTCATAGAGGAACGAAGCAAATCCGCTGGGTCTCTTGCCCAACAGATGGCCGTTGATCCACACCTCGGAGCGGTGGTAGACGCCTTCGAAGTAGACGTAGTAGCGCCTTCCTGCCTTCGGACTCAGCTCCAGATGCTTCCTGTACCAGCCAATACCGCCAGGCAGATAGCCCTGACAGCTACCTTTATCGGGCGACATAGGCAGCTCCACGCCCCAGTCGTGGGGCAGCGTAACGTGTCGCCACGAGTGGTCGTCGAAGGCAGCAGCCTTCATGTCTTGCTGCTCACGTATGTTCCATGCTGTGTCTACGCGTAGAAAGAGCCATCCGTTATTGATTTTCTCAGCATGGCCGAACGATACCTGTGCCCAGGCTTCTGCCGATAGCAGGAGCAGACAGAGAAGTAAAGGAAGTGCTTTTTTCATAAATCTATAGTTTAGTTGTGTTATTGGTGCCAATGCTTGTCGCATTGATTCTTTTTTTTGTTATTCAGCCCCTGTTTGGTTGGCAAACAGGGACGATTGCGCTACCGGTGATACTTCCGGATTAAGTAATCGTATAAAAACAAGTGGGTATGATTTTAACTAAACACGAAGAAACGAAGAAAGGAAGATGATTTCACGAGAACGAAAAACTTCGTATCTTCGTATCTTCGTGTTCCATTAATTATTTGTACCAAGTTATTCTTTTATCATCACTAAAATATTATTTGCGACTGATTGACGCTTTCTTGCGCTGGTCGTGATCGAGGATAATCTTTCGCATGCGCATAGACTTGGGCGTCACCTCGACCAGCTCGTCCTCCTTGATATATTCGAGGCACTCCTCAAGGCTCATCACAGTCTTGGGGATGATGCGTGCCTTGTCGTCGGTACCCGAGGCACGCACGTTGGTGAGTTGCTTGGCCTTGCACACGTTGATGACGAGGTCGTTGTCGTGGACGTGCTCGCCAACGACCTGTCCGAGGTATACGTCTTCGCCCGGATCGATAAAGAACTTGCCGCGATCCTGCAGTTTGTCGATGGCGTAGGCGTAGGCAGTGCCGGTCTCAAGGGCAATCATCGAACCGTTGACACGGCGCTCTATGTCGCCCTTATAGGGTTGGTACTCCTTGTAGCGGTGGGCCATGATGGCTTCGCCCTGTGAGGCGGTGAGCACATTGGTGCGCAGTCCGATGATGCCTCGCGAAGGAATCAGGAACTCAATGTTCACGCGCTCACCCTGATTCTCCATCGAAGTCATCTCGCCCTTGCGACGGGTGACCATGTCGATCATCTTCGAAGCGAACTCCTCGGGCACGTTGATGGTCAGTTCCTCGATGGGCTCGTGTTTCACGCCATTGATTTCCTTGTAGATGACCTGCGGCTGTCCAACCTGCAACTCGTAGCCCTCTCGGCGCATGGTCTCGATGAGCACGCTGAGGTGAAGCACGCCGCGACCAGAGACAATCCATTTGTCGGTAGCGTCCTCAAACGGCTCCACCTTCAGGGCGAGGTTCTTCTCAAGTTCTTTCTCCAAACGGTCATTGATATGTCGTGAGGTGACGAACTTGCCTTCCTTGCCGAAGAATGGCGAGTCGTTGATGGTGAAGAGCATCGACATCGTGGGTTCGTCGATGGCAATGGGCTGTAGTGGCTCGGGGTTCTCCAAGTCGCAGATGGTATCGCCAATCTCGAACTTGTCCAATCCGATGACAGCGCAGATGTCACCACATTCCACCTGGTCGGTGCGCTGGTGACCCATACCGTCGAACGTGTGCAGTTCCTTGATCTTCGTCTTCTCCTGTGTGCCGTCACGATGGCTGAGTGTCACCTGCATGCCGTCTTTCAATGTGCCACGGTGTACGCGGCCCACGGCGATGCGACCCGTGTACGAGCTGTAGTCGAGCGAGGTGATGAGCATCTGCGGCGTGCCCTCTAACTGCTGAGGGGCGGGAATCACCTCGATAATCTTGTCGAGAAGGTAGGTGATGTCGCCGGTGGGAGTGTTGTAGTCCTCACCCATCCAGCCGTTCTTGGCTGAGCCATAGACCACGGGGAAGTCTAACTGGTCCTCGGTGGCGTTGAGCGAGAACATCAGGTCGAACACCATGTCGTAGACCTCTTCAGGACGGCAATTGGGCTTGTCGACCTTGTTCACCACGACAATGGGCTTCAGTCCTATCTGCAGGGCTTTCTGCAACACGAAGCGTGTCTGTGGCATCGGCCCTTCGAAAGCGTCGACAAGCAGCAGACAGCCGTCGGCCATGTTGAGCACGCGCTCTACCTCGCCGCCGAAGTCCGAGTGTCCCGGGGTATCGATGATATTGATTTTGGTGCCTTTCCAGTTGATGCTAACGTTCTTGGAAAGGATGGTGATGCCTCGTTCGCGCTCGAGGTCGTTGGCGTCTAATACTTGGTTGCTGAGGTTCTGTCCCTCGCGGAACAGGTTTCCTGCCAGCATCATCTTGTCCACGAGTGTCGTCTTGCCGTGGTCAACGTGCGCTATAATCGCAATGTTTCTAATGTCTTGCATGTTCTTTACCGTATTCGTCCGGTTTATGCCGGTTGCTTAAATCGGGTGCAAAGGTACGAAGAAAAAATGAGAAAGAGGAATGAGTAATGAGAAAATATGAGAAAGACGGCAGAAAAAGCAGGTCTTTCGCCCCTATGGCCGCAGTTTCCTGCGGTATTCTTGCGGTGTGATGCCCGTCAGTTTGTGGAACAGACGGATGAAGTAGTTCTGGTCGCTGAAGCCCAGAATGAAGGCTACTTCCTTCACTGCCTTGTCGGTGGTGAAGAGCAGCAGCTGTGCACGCTCCACCTTCTTCCTGTTAATATATTGTACGGGCGGAAAACCGAACTCGTGCTTGAACAGACGGATGAAATATGGTTTGGTGATGCAGGCTACGTCGGCCAGTTGCTCTATGTTGATGCTGTCGCTGATATGGGAATGCACGTACTCCAGCACCCGCTTCATCCTTTCGTCTTGTGTCCATACGCGGGGCTTGGCCTGACGGATGAAGTGCGACATGATCATGAGCATGGCACCGCGCAGTTCCATCTTCTCCCACAGAGCCATGTCGCGGTAACGCTGTACATAGTCCGATGTCTGGGCCGATGTGTCGTAACTGTTCGGGTCGCTGTGGGGTAGTCGTGCCTCTGGCAGTCGGTTGCAAAGATGCTCGAAAAGCTGTGCTGCCACCTCGCTGCCTTCTACCTCTATGGGCAGTTCGTAGACTTCCTGCAGGTTCATCTCGTTCTTGAATCCTTCGTAGACGTGAAGGTAATAGTGGACGAACAGGCCGTGGCATTCGTAGGAATGGACGGTATAGGCTGGAATGAAATACAGGTGTCGGGGCAGCAGCCTGACGTTATGCTCAGCCAGGTGAATCGCGGCCTCACCTTCCAACACATAGTAAATGCGGATGAATGGGGAGCTGACATCCTTCCAGTTCCAGTCGGCATTGTGCTGCGCACGTCCCACGTTCAGCAGCATCAGGTTCATCGATTCTATAGGTATCTGTACCATTGTTTACACATTTTTCGGCAAAGATACGAATAAAATATTAATTTTGTGCTATTCTTGAGTAATTTATTTACGCGCCCCATGTAAATTGTTTCGTACCTTTGCACCGCAAAATCTAACACGTTACAAACAATGAAAAAAACGATTGCTTTATTCTTGGCTGCATTTGCCATGACAGCCAGTGCGCAGAATGCCGATGTGACCGTGAAGACCGGCACGTATGGCAACGACTGGGCATCGCTCAGTGCATGGGAGTGCCCAGAATGGTTCAAGGATGCGAAGTTTGGCATTTGGGCTCACTGGGGCCCGCAGTGTCAGGCTGAAGATGGAGACTGGTATGCCCGCTTCATGTATTACGAGGGCAGCGGACAGTACAACTATCATGTGAGCCACTTTGGTAACCCGAAGGACTTTGGACTGAAGGACCTCTGCAACGCATGGAAGGCCGACCAGTGGAACCCGCAGGAGCTGGTGAGCCTCTACAAGAGTGTCGGTGCCCGCTACTTCATGGCCTTGGGCAACCACCACGACAACTTCGACAATTGGGACTCGCCATATCAGGAGTGGAATTCCGTGAACGTCGGTCCGAAGCGAGACCTCATCAAGGGTTGGAGCGATGCCTGTAAGGCCGAGGGCCTGCCCCTGGGCGTATCCATCCACGCCTCGCATGCTTGGACATGGTTGGAGCCTTCGCAGAAGTACGACGGAAACTTGAAGAAGGCCGACGGTGCCGGCAAGTGGTGGGAAGGACTCGACCCGCAGGAGCTATATGCCCAGAACCACACCCATTCATCTGGCTGGGAGAACAGTGGCACCATCCATAGCCAGTGGGACTGGGGCAACGGGGCCAGCCAGCCATCACAGGCCTACAAGCAGAAGTTCCAGAACCGCGTGTTGCAGCTCATCAACGACTACGATCCCGACATGATTTACTTCGACGACACGGCCATGCCTTTCTACGGCTGCGACGACCAGATTGGCAAGAACATCCTGCAGCACTACTACAACCACAGCGCTGCCGGGCACAACGGATGTCAGCAGGTAGTGGTGACGGGCAAGCAACTCACTGCCCAGCAGAAGGACTACATGCTCTGGGACGTGGAGCGCGGCATCCCCGACCGTCCTCAGGAGGCCTACTGGCAGACCTGCACCTGCATCGGCGACTGGCACTACAACCAGTCAACCTATAACAACAATGGTTACAAGAGCGGTGCAACCGTCATCCGCATGCTCATCGACGTGGTGTCGAAGAACGGTAACCTCTTGCTCAGTATTCCCGTTCGCGGCAACGGTACCATCGATAACAAGGAGCGTCAAGTGCTGGCCGACATCAAGGCCTGGATGGACATCAACAGCGAGAGCATCTACGGCACCCGCATGTGGAAGACCTTTGGCGAAGGCCCGTTGGCCGAGGCTGCCAATCCCATGAACGCCCAGGGCTTCAACGAGGGACAGGCCTACTCGTCACAGGATGTGCGTTACGTGGAAAAAGACGGAGTCGTCTATGCCACTATCATGGCTTGGCCCGAAGCAGGTAGCTTCACTTTCAAGTCTTTCTCTATAGCCGAGCCATCGTATATCGGTGAAGTTGAAAGTGTAACGCTCCTCGGTGGCGGCAACGTAGACTTCACACAAGACATCAACGGACTGACCGTACAGGTTCCCAACACAAAGCCTAATAATATTGCCCCCGTGTTCCGCATCACCTTCAGGCTCGACGACCGCACACCCTACGAGGTGCTGCAGTCGCTCATCAGCGGCGTTGAGTCCTATGTCCAGTACGCTGCGCTATCAGCGCAGCCCTACAACACTGGCAAGCTCAACCCCACCAAGCTCGACCAGCTACGCGCAGCCCTCACAGCAGCGAAAAGTGTGCCCGTCGGTTCTGCCGACGAGGTGAGCATCTCTGCCCGCGAAACCCTCGCTGCCGCCTACCGCCTGTTCCTCAGCGATGGCGTGAACAAGGGCGGCGCCTTCAACGGTGTCATCGAGGCAAACCTCACCACGCAGTACCTTGTCGAGGCCAGCGACTTCACCCGCTCTGCCGGTGGCAATAGCCGCTTCGGCAAGCCCAAGAACTGGACGGTTGAGAACTTCAACATTCCTAACGGCGGTGACGGCACGAAGCAAGGTCTCGACAAGTACTCTGGTCGCGAGGCCTTGATGCTCGGCGTTTGGAACGATGCTGGCAGCAACACCTCCGGCAATCTTGCCAATGCCCGCATCTACCGTAAGATCACCCTGCCCGCTGGCAAGTACTACTTCGGCGCTGCCTACAACACCACCTACAACATCAACCCCGAGGCCTATATGTTCGTGAGCAAGACGCTCTGCAACACTGCCGACATCCCCAGTCAGAGCATTGCCTACTACGGCATCAACAACTGCACAGGCGACCTGCGGATGCAGGGCCTCTACTTTCAGCTCGACGAGCAGGCCGAGGTGTACATCGGCTTCCAGGCCAATCTGCTCAACGGCTCCTCAACACAGGAGTTCCGTGCTGAGCAGGTAGCCCTTTATTCTCCAAAGGAGGCACAGGAGATGCACGCTGCAGACCACGGCTGGCAGCAGATAGATAACCTTCCCGAGGATGTGAGCCAGTTTTTTTTTGCGATCTACGAGCACGGAACTGACAACGGTCTCGTGCTCGGTACTGGCAACAAACAAGGCAACGCCTATCAGACCCTGTGGTATGAGGCCGACGTCTATCCCGAAGTGAACAAGAACGCCCTTTTTACCTTTGACGCCTTCAGCGCCAGCAACTATTCCGGTGCCAAAGGCAACGACGCCAAGTGGCTCGTCATCACCAGTGCCGGCTATCCCGACATCTGCCTGCAGTCGAACGATAGCCCCAACAACTGGAACTACCGCACCGAGAACAACGGCGAAGGCTGGACTGACCGCGCCTACGTCAGTGCCTCCTACGCCACTGTGCCCGGCGGTTCTGCCGCCGGCGAGTCCCTCCCAGAAGCCGGCTGGACCATCGCCAATAACAAGGGCGGCTCATTAGGCCGCTACGATGGCACCGACGAGATCAGCGGTGATGCCACGGGCGAGAACATCGGTCGCTACGACTTCTACACCATCCTGCGCGGCAACTACGTCGCTGCTGTCGAGAACGTCGATAAGGCCTCAGAGGAGAATCCCGTCGACATCTCATACATTATCACCAATGCCGATGCCACCCGCTACAATAACTTCCACGCCAAGCAGCCCGTGGGCTGGACGCTCTCGCAGGACGATGCTTTCGAGTGTGAGTACGCCAACTACCTGCCCGCCAAGGTCGGCAACAGCTACTTCAACAAGTGGCAGGGCAGCGGCAATCTCACCAACCGTTCCATCAGTCAGCAGCTCTCCGGACTGCCCAACGGCAAGTACCGCATCTCCGTGCGCACCAGCAGCAGCGTCATCCATCAGGGTGCCTGGCTCTTTGCTAACAGCGATAAGACCGACATGACCACCGTCACAGACGATGGGGTAGTGAGTGTAGAAACTGAGATTGCCGATGGTCAGATTACCCTCGGCGTCGAACTGAAAAACTACCAGAGCAACGACTGCAAGTTCGACCACTTCACCCTTGAATACCTGGGTGACCCCAACATGGTAGACGGCATCAGAGACGTCACGCCCCTTACTCCTCATCACTCACCTCTTATCTACGACCTTCAGGGGCGCCGTCTTAGCCGTCCGTCGAAGGGAATTAGCATTGTTGACGGCAAAAAAGCAGTCATCAAATAATAAAGAAACTTTTTTCGCGTTATAATAGAAACGAGATCAAGGAACAAACTCGTCGACTTTGTTCAACAAACTCGTCGACTTTGTTCAACAAACTCGTCGACTTTGTCTGACAAACTCGTCGACTTTGTCTTTCAACGAAATAGTAAAACCCTTAAAAAACAAGTACCATGGCAATCTTTATACGCTTGCGACAAGACAAGATGAGCCCTCAGAGGGAGCATCACAAGTATTACGCCCACATCGTAAGGACGGGCGACGTGACTACCGAGGACCTGGCCGCTCGAATCCAGGAGAACACCACCTTCAGCCGTGGCGAGGTGCGCGGCCTCATCGACGAACTGGTCGACGAGATGAAGCTGGAGCTAAGCAACGGCCACACCGTCTGTCTCGACGGCTTCGGACGCTTCCACCTGAGCGTGGAGAGTGAAGGGGCCGAGACTCCCCGCAACTTCGACATCGGTCATGACATTAAGCGCATCAAGTGCAAGTTCCTGCCCGCCGGCACCCGCAGCGGCCATCAGACAGGAAAGGTCATGCAGCTCTTCGGAAAGGATGTCGATGTAAAATGGTTCCCAGGATGCGAGAATGGGAAAAACATCGACAAGAATTCTAATCGATAATTTTTACTGAAGTGTCTAATTGATTCAGGTTTCGGAAGTAGGGTGTTCAATTTGTTGTTCCCCTTTTTTCGCTGTTTATGAAGATATACTGACCCCACCCCTGCCCCTCCCCTACAAGGGAGGGGAGTGCCTATGGATTTCCATCTGCAGAGGGAAGCGGAAGCCGCTCCCCTCCCTTGTAGGGGAGGGGCAGGGGTGGGGTGAGTATCTTATTCGCTATCAGGATATTACAGACCCCACCCCGCCCAAAGGGCACCCCTCCCCGTAAGGGCAGGGTTCAAGAGGGGAGTGGCTGGCGCGACAGTTCGAAGACTATACTGTTTTTTTTTAAAGTGGACTCAAGAATTATTACTCCGAATCGCTTGGCGGTTCGGATTTTTTTCTTATCTTTGTTCCGTGAATGTACCTTGCATTCCCTTTTGTATCGTTGTAAAACAACTCATGTTTCCCACCCTTTAAATCGACAACGCGCTCGACCTCTGGTCGCTACCGAAGGGACACAAGAATTTAACGAATTTAACGAATTGCTAACGGTTTTCATATATTTCACGAAGGGTCGCAAGCGACCTTCAAATTTTACGAATTGCCAGCGCAGCCAAAATTCGTTTAATTCGTTGCATCTATGATGCCTTTGTAAAAAAACATGTTTGCATAGAAAAATTCGTGAAATTCGTGAAATTCGTTGTTTAAAATATGACCCGTCTTTAGGTGGGCTACAGTAAAAAATGGATAAATAATTTGCCAGATCGAGAAAAAAGTAGTACCTTTGCAGCCGATTTCGGAAAATCCGAGGCATCTGATGACGTTTCTCGCTGTGATTAAGGCGATTGCGCGTCGGAAAGATGTTAATAATCAAACAACAATTAATCACTTTCAAAACAATGTATCTCGACACAGCAAAGAAACAAGAGATTTTCGGCCAGTACGGCAAGAGCACCACTGACACGGGTTCGGCAGAGAGCCAGATTGCCCTGTTCACCTATCGTATCAAGCACCTCACCGAGCACCTGAAGCAGAACCACAAGGACTTTGTGACTGCCCGCTCGCTGACCAAGATGGTAGGTCGTCGCCGTAAGCTCCTGAAGTATCTCTATGTCAACGACATCAACCGCTACCGTGCTATCGTGAAGGCTCTCGGCCTGCGTAAGTAAGAAGCGGAAGAGATTGAAAGAATCAGAAAGGGCTGCACATCACACTCGATGTTGCAGCCCTTTTCCTGTTTTTAAGACGTAGATACCAGCGTTTACATATCCTCCATTGACAAACCTATCTGTGTAACGGAATAATTCGATAACTCCTTGTTAAGAGTAGCCGCCTTTTCTGCAAGTTCCGTGGGGCTGAACTTCCTATGCTGGCGCTTTATTTCAGCAACTACGGCAGTCTTGTCTATGTCATTGAGCGCAATCATGTCTATTTCATTTTGTCCCTTGCGGTCCCAATAGTTGCCAACCAGTGTAACACGTTCTTCTTCCATCCACTTTTGACGGAAGTACTGTTCGAGCACAAGACCCGAATATTGTTCATACCCTTTCTCAACGATTTCGAGCAACAGGTCGTTACGCTCCATCTCGACAAGTGCCTGATTGCGCATGATGAAGCGGAACCAGAAACGCAGGAAGCTGTCATCCAACTGCCATCGGGTATTTCTACCGTTGGGCTTGCTGAACATCGGCTGTTTGCGGTGGATATAGCTATAGTCCTCTTCCAGATTGTCAAGATAAGCACCTGTGTTCTTGCCGATTGCACCATCGATTTCGCTCTGAGTATTCATGCCGGATGCGATCAATTGCAGAATGCTCAGATAGTTGGTATAGTCCTTGCCGAATTCTGACATAATGAGCTCTGTACCCTCAGAAAGATAGGGAGAACCTGCCTGAGTGACCCATCTGAGCATTTTTGATTTTGTCGTTGCCTTGGCATCCATCAGCCATGCTACGTATTTAGCAACACCACCTGTCAGGGTGTAAAGACAAAGCAAGTCTTCTGGCGTGTATTTGGGGTTGTGGTCGTGAAGGATTTGTTTCAATATGCTGATGCGGAACGGCAACATATTCAATCGACAATCCTGACGGCCATAAAGAGGCTCGTCCTCGTTATCGAAAATCTTGTGCATCATATTATAGATGCTGCCACAGGCAACCATGTTGACTTTTGTCTTTTCGTGATAGCGATCCCAGATGTCTTGTATGTGGCTTGGAATGGCAGGATTCACTTTCAGGAAATTCTGGAACTCATCAAATACTAGCGTAAAGTGATTTTGCTGACCATAACGCAACAGTTGTTCGAAGAATTGGGCAAACGTTTCCATACGACCGAAAATCTGGAGACCAAGCGTCTGTTCTGCTGCTTCCTGGAACTTACCAGTTAATACTCGTTCGTTATCTTTAGACACATAGAGATAAAGCAATGGTTGACCGCCATCATCGGCACTCTTTGTCAATAGCGTAGTCTTACCGATACGCCTTCGTCCTATCAGAACTGTCATTCGCCCTCGTTCTGACGTCTGCTCCCAATTTGTCTGGAGTATACCCAGCTCCTTTTCTCTGTCATAGAATCTCATATCTCATATCAATTAATTTAATGCGCATTAAGTTAATGCTGGTTGCAAAGATAGTCATTTTTCTCAAATAATTATCAGTTTAATAAAAAAACTTCAGTTATTTGTGTTAAATCACGTTTTTATGTAAGTTTGCACAGTAATGGCTTCCTTCACAGCCTACGACGACATTGGTTCCAGTCGGAACCAGTTCGCCGCACCCTCCCTGTCCTACGACTTCAACCTCCAGATAGCCACCGCCGTTTTCTTCCTTATCAACTTGTGCCTCGGCGTCATCGGCACTTTCTGGATGCAGACTAAGCGACGCACGGAGGAGTCGGGTATCATGCGAGCCTTCGGTGCCACCAAGCGGCGCATCATGAGCATGTTCCTTGCCGAGGGCTGGGTGCTCGCGACCGTCAGCATGTTCATCACCTGCGTGCTCTACCTCAACTATGTGAAGATGGGCTTCGGTGAACTCTGCATCAACACCCACCAGCCCGGCACGCAACCCGACCCGACATGGGTGGCCGACAAGCCGCTACACTTCCTCATCGTCTCTGCCATCGTCTACCTTATTATATTATGCACGGTGTTTATCGGCATCGCCATCCCGGCATGGCACATCTGCCGCAGCGAGATTACGAAGTCTCTGCGGAATCAAGGGTAAAGTCCTTAGTAAAGGTTAAAAAACACGCTGGTACACAAGTTTGTGGACCACAAACTTGTGTACCATCAATTCTTTTTGTATATTTGCAGCCGAATGACGAACCAATCAGAAGATGATGAATAGAGCATTTGTATATGGAATGTCTGTTGAAGGCGAGAACTTTACAGACAGAGTGCAGGAAACCAAAAGGTTAAAGTTGGATTTCGAGAATGGCATCAACGTGATACTCGTCTCACCTCGTCGTATGGGCAAAAGTTCTATTGTGAAGAAGGTGAAGTCGGAGATTACCAATCCCGCCATCAAGGTGATTTTCATGGATATCTACGATTGCCGTAGTGAATACGACTTTTACAATCGTTTTGCCTCTGTTCTGATGAAAGAGGCGGCCACAAAGGCAGAACAGATATTCGATAACATCAAACGTTTCTTGGTCAGGCTCACACCCAAGATTGGATTCTCGCCAGAACCACTGTCAGAGATGTCATTGTCACTGGGCATCACTCCCCAGAACTATCAGCCCGAAGAAATCCTGCAACTGCCAGAGCTGATAGCAAAAGAACAGGGCGTACACCTTGTTATATGTATAGACGAGTTTCAGCAAATTGGAGAATTCAGCGATTCACTGACCGTTCAAAAGCGACTTCGTGGTATTTGGCAGCATCAGCAAAACGTGTCCTACTGTCTCTTCGGCAGCAAAAAACACTTGATGACGAAACTGTTTCAGAATCGTAAGATGCCTTTCTATCAGTTTGGCGAAATGATGTACCTTGACAAGATTCCCACGTCCGATTGGGTGACATTCATCTGTAGCCGTTTCGAAAGTCAGGGTAAGCATATATCGGAAGAGTTGGCTCTAAAAATATGTGAGACAGTAGAAGGACATTCCTCTTACGTTCAGCAACTGGCTTGGAATGTTCTTGCAGAGACTGACATGGAAGCCACAGAACAGGACTTCGAGAATGGGGTACAAGCACTGATGGCTCAGTGTTCCGGATTGTTCGAGCAGCATATTCAGGGTCTGACATCCTATCAGCTGAACTTCATCCGAGCCATTTGCGATGGTGTACACACTGATTTCGGCAGCAAGGCCATCCTTGAACAATATAATCTTGGAACCAAATCGAATATAGCACGCATTAAGACTGCTCTTCGTGACCGAGAACTTATCGACATCACTAAAGACGGCGTGTTTCTCGAAGATCCTGTATTCAGGTTGTGGCTGAGGAAAAACTAAATGGAAAATAGTGAAACGAGAATCACTGGGCCACTTACGGTGCGTTTTCAGTCAGCCCGTCGCTGTTGGATAAAACAGTGCAGTACATCCGCAACCAAGCCGATCACCACCGCAAACGCATGTTCCATGAGGAGTACAAGTTGTTTTTGGAGGCGTATGGGATAGAATACGATGAGCGTTATGCGTTCAGCGATTGATTGATTCTGTCACCCTTTCAGGGTTTAGTTTGTTGATATTTCCGTTAGCAGGGGTTTCGCTTCGCTCCACCGCCTGCCTGTATTCTTTACACCCCTTCGGGGTTATCCTCCCATTATGAAAAATTGGCTCATACTGTCCATTTCCGAACAGTCAAGTGTCCGGAAATGGACAGTTGTTTTTGATGCCATTGCTCATTATCAGCGAGTTACGGTTTTGGCACGATTTTGGCATACAAAATTGTAAATCGTAAATATGTAAATTGTAAATATGACAAGGTATTTCCGACAAGCACTCGCCATGATGCGCGAGGAGAAACTCTTTTCAGGCATCTACATCGTAGGCACAGCATTAGCCATTGCCTTTACGATGGTGATGGCCGTAGTGTATTACATCAAGTTAGCCCCCATCTATCCGGAGTCGAACCGGGCACGGACGGTGTATTTCGAGGGTATCCGCATCGAGGCCGACAATGGCGGTATGGGACAGACACCTTTCAGTGCCAAAGCCTACGAGGACTGGTTCAAACCCAGTCCGAACATCGAGTACAGTTCGCCCACGCTGTTGGCCGCAGGAACAGGAAAGACGTTAGGGCGCTGCCATGCTTTCGTGGTGCGCGGAAAGGATGACTACGTGGATGCCATCCGCAACGAAACCAGTGCCGATTTCTTCAAGATATACGTCTACGACTTCGTGAGCGGGCGACCCTTTACCAGCAAGGAGGTAGAAGGGAAGGAGGCCGTCTGTGTCATCTCCGATGCCTTGTCCGAGCAGCTGTTTGGCAAGGGCGTGGATGCTGTGGGGAAGATGGTGGAGTTAGAGGATAGCTGGACCCTGCGCGTGGTGGGCGTCATGCGAAGCGGTAGTCAACTCACGCCCGACAGCTATGCCGACATCATCGCTCCCTACACGCTGTTTGGCTTACAGATGGGCGCACGCTATCAGGGACTCTACTCCATCGTGGCTACGGTGAGCGACGATGAGCACCTGCAGGCCTTTAAGCAGGAGCTGGACGACATAGCGGCACGCACACAGCAGTCGCATCCTGAGCAACTGCCGATGTTCGGTTTCGGTGAGGGAGTCAAGACGACGTGCGTGCTGACCCGAGGAGTGGAGACGCATCCCATGCACGTGCTACGCTCAGAGAACCGCGACAGTGTGTTCACCATCGTCACAGGCTGGCAACTCGTCAAACACTATGCTGGAATTCTCTTTGTGCTACTCTTCGTGCCTGCACTCAACCTCTGTGCCATCGTTGCCGGACGCATGGAGAGACACTCGGCAGAGATGGCCGTGCGCAAGACCTTTGGCGCACGGCGCACGACACTCCTAAACCAAGTAATCTGCGAGAATCTTGTGCTGACATCCATCGGAGGCATCATCGGCCTTGTCCTCTCATGGCTTGCCATCTATGGGCTGCGCAGGGAAATCCTCGGTATGTTCTTCGACAACAGTACGCTCAGGACGGCTCCCATTGTAGAGGGCGAAATGCTCTTTGCACCCACGCTCTTCATGGGAGCCTTCGCCGCTATCCTCGTGCTCAATATGCTGGCCGCCGTGGTGCCTGCCTGGTGGAGCCTAAGAAAACCGATTGTAGAATCAATGATGGAGAAAAGATAAGAATGAAACTGAACAATATCCTGAACGCGAACACATGGCTGTTCCTCGAACTCATCATCATCACCGTCGTAGCATGGGCGGTGTTCGAACCCGCTGTGGTGAACCTCTATTACCGTAGCCTGCCGCTGGGCTACGACAACAGCCAACTGCTCTATGCTGAGACAGCGGTGAATGGCGAATGGCCTAGTGAGATGACCGAAGAGCGCCGCGACCAGATGTTGCGCCAGCTCTCAGACGTGGAGGGTGTGGCATCGGTCTATCTTTATAGCGATGATTACGGTTCCGTGGGTTTTACCAATAATGCTTGTACCGTGTGCAACTACGAGGGCGACACGACGTATGTGGCAAACGTCAACTTCGTCCCCGACTCCCATTTCTTCGAGACCTACGGTCTGCGCCCCCTGCCGGGCAGTCCGTCGGCCGAGCAACTCTCACACATTCAGAAGATGGACCGCCAAGTGGTGCTGACGCGCTCGGGAGCCATCGCCCTGTTTGGTACGACTGATGTGTTGGGCCGCAAGTTCACCGTCATCAACCAGGAGCCCACCGAGGTGACGGTGGCCGGTGTCGTTGAGGACTTCCGCAAGTCGGTTTCTAACACCCTGCGTTCGCTCGTCATCACAGTCTATGAACTGCAACACACCAAATGTCAATACATTATTCGCCTGAAGCCAGGCTTGAACGCCCGCCACTTCGTGGAGGAACATGGGCAAGACCTCATCCGCAACGGGAAGACCGGTTTCAACCGCATCAGCCGACTGATGACCTTCGACGAGCATCTGCAACAGATGGAACTCGACGACGGTCGCACGCAGGAAGTGAACCGCAGCCTGGCGCTCGCCTTCTTCTTCCTCGTCAACCTAATGCTGGCGGTCATCGGCACCGTATGGCTCCACGCCAAGCGTCGCACCGAGGAGTGTGGTGTGCGCCGTGTCTTCGGAGCTACACGTCGGCGCGTATTCTTCAATTTCCTATGGCGTAACGTCCTGCTGGCGACAGCCGCCGTCGTCATCGGCTGCATCATCTACCTCAACTATGCTCACAGTGGCATTCAGGTGTACAACGGAGAAGAGAACTACGAAACGCTCTACACCATGACGGGGATGGACCTGCCCACCGACAAGACCTGGGTTGACCGTTTCTGGCCCCACTTCCTCGTGGTCAGTGCCGCCGTGTACATTATTATATTATGCACCGTCCTCATCGGCACAGCCATCCCCGCGTGGAGAATTTGCAGGAGCACGATAACCGAGGCGTTGAGGGAAGAATGAGAAAAGAACAGCAAGCGATGAGAACACAGGTTGGTCACTCCTTACAGGGGGTCTACCCCTGCCTGTAATCTTTTCAGGCCTTTGGCCTTACGAATGGAACAATATAATTAACTCAATAAAACCAAAAGAACAATGGAAACAGTAATCAAACTGACAGGGATCAACAAGATCTACCGTACCGACGAAGTGGAGACACAGGCGTTGGAGAATGTGAACATCGAAGTGAAGAAGGGCGAGTTCCTGAGCATCATGGGACCGTCGGGCTGCGGCAAGTCGACGCTGCTCAACATCATGGGACTGCTGGACGAGCCGACGAGCGGCGAGATTGAGCTGTGCGGCACGCGCATCGACCCGAAACTCTCGGACAACCGACTGGCCGAACTGCGCAACAAGACGTTGGGCTTCGTCTTCCAGTCGTTCCACCTCATCCCGACGCTCAACGTCCTCGACAACGTGCAGCTACCGCTCATCTACCGCGGTGTGCGCAGCGGCGAGCGCCAGCGGTTGGCCAAGGAGGTCATCGAGCGCGTCGGCCTCTCCCACCGCATGAAGCACCGCCCCACGCAGCTCTCCGGCGGACAGTGCCAGCGCGTGGCCATCGCCCGCGCCATCATCGGCAATCCTGAAATCCTCCTGGCCGACGAGCCAACGGGTAACCTCGACTCGAAGATGGGTGCTGAGATTATGGAACTGCTGCACAAACTGAACAAGGAGGACGGCCGCACCATCGTCATGGTGACGCACAACGAGCAGCAGGCGAAGCAGACGGACAGGATCATCAAGTTCCTGGACGGACGACAGATATTCTGAACCACGAATTACACGAATTTCACGAATTATGCTTCGATTTATTCGTCATGCCCTTGCGCTCGTCCGCGAAGACAAGCTGTTCTCGACAATTTACATCGCGGGCACGGCGGTGGCCATTGCCTCGGCGATGGTGGTGGCCATCTTCCTGAACATCAAGTTGGCGGACATCCCGCCGGAGTCGAACCGAAGCCGCACGCTCTATCCCCTTTTCGGCTTCTTCACCAAGTCGCTGGCTGAAAATGGTCGCGAGTTCGACATGCGCTACTCTACTGCCGCCCTCGACTCGTGCTTCCGACGGCTGAAGTGCATTGAGGCCGCTACTGGCATCGATAATGCCTTCCTGATTGTTGGCGATGAGACGCAGCAGCATAAAACTGCCGCTTATGCCCTGCGCACCGACCCCAGTTTTTTTCGCCTCTACGAGCTGACGTTTCTCAGTGGACGTCCCTTCTCCGAGAAGGAGTTCCGCCAAGGCGAGCGCGTATGCGTCATTACCGACAAGGTGGCCGAGCAGATCGGCGATGCCACGCATGTGAGCATCGACGACAGCAGCGACTCCCACTCATTCCGCGTCACAGGAGTAATCAAGGCGGTGAGTACGTTGATGGAGAATGTCGCAGCCGACATCTACATTCCCTATTCAGTCGAAGTCGGCGATTACTCGAATCCAGACCATTGTATCGACCAAGTCAGTTACTCCGGCCAGCTCAACGTGCGCCTGCTGCTACGCGAGGGCTACAGCCGCGAGGACTTCCTCGACGAGGTAGAGCCGTTACGACGACAATACAATGCCGTGATGGACACGCGACTCGGCAAAGATTGGGGAGAGTGGAGGATTGACGCAGACACGCACTTCTTCAATAAGTTGAACTTTTTCAGCCACGCCGATGGTCAGAACCTCGCGATGAAAGCCAAGGAACTGATGCCACCTGCGCTACTGATGTTGCTATTCCTGCTGCTGCCCGCCATTAACCTGAGTGGACTGATGTCGAACCGCATGGAGGCTCGCCGCGCCGAGATGGGCATCCGCAAGGCATTCGGCGGTAAGCAGCGCACACTGCTGAACGAGGTCATCCATGAGAATCTTGTGCTGACACTTCTCGGCGGCATCGTCGGCTGGTTGCTGTCGTGGCTTTTCATCACTGCCATCAGCGAAACCGAGCTAGTCCACAATATGTTCAATGGACTCAGTCGTGTAAGCAACGACATGAGCCTCGACTTCCGGATGTTCTTCACGCCGACACTCTTCCTTGTTGCCTTCCTCTGCTGCGCCGTGCTCAACCTGATGGCCGCCCTGCTGCCCGCATGGCACTCGCTCCGCAAACCGATTGTCGAATCCCTAAATCAGAAAAGATGAACCAAACCCTCAAGAACTTTTGGGCACATCGCCGCCAGAACGCTTGGATAGTGATAGAGATAGCCCTCGTAGCAGTGCTTAGCTTCTATTTGCTCGACTACTTCGTCGTCACCACTTATGATACTTACCTCTGCCGCCCCTCCGGTGACTTCGAGCGTGACCATCTACTGGTGGGAACGGTGGGTTTCTCCAACAACGCCAAGCCCATTGAGCATCCAGGCTCCATTCCCAATGGTTTCACCGAGGCCGACACCGCCCGCCTCTCTCTTGAAGAGCGCGAAGCCATGCATGCTCTCGCCAACCTCTCCGCCCTTCGCGACAAAGTCCGTGCCCTCCCCGAAGTCCAGTCCGCAGGTTTCCTCGACAGTTATGCAGGCTACTACCTCCGCAACTACTGCGCTGAAGCCGACACTACTCGTAGCTGTGGTGCCTATCAGGAGGCTTTCATCCTCGGAGAGCAGTTCTTCGAAACCATCGGCCTCACACCCGTCACTGGTAGCCCCTCTGCCGACATCCTCAGTAAAGAATGCCCAGAAGATGGTGCTGTCATCACCCGTTCTATGGCCCTCGCCCTCTTCGGCACCGACCAGGCCGTTGGCCGACGCATTGTAGAAAACGACTACAGCGATCCTGCCCTGGCCCAAGGCCGGAAGGTCGTAGCCCGCTATACCGTTGCAGGCGTCGTTGAAGACTTCCGCCTGCGTCCCAACGAACGCTACAGCTACATTATCCTCACCCGTCGCACTGCTCTGGCCAGCACCAATACAAAAATGCTCATCCGTCTGCGTCCCGAGGCCGACGCTACTGCTTTCGTCATCAAGATGGGCGAACAGGACGCGCAGCTCGCCCTCCTGACAGGCAATTACGGCCTCGGATCTGTCAATACATATAACGACTACGAGCGCAATTTATGGTCACTGGACATCAGCATGCAGCTCTCCGTCATGGGAACCTTCATCGCCCTGTTGCTGCTGAACGTCATCCTCGGTACCCTCGGCACCTTCTGGCTTCAAATCCGCAAGCGCACGGAGGACATCGGCATCATGCGCAGTTTCGGGGCCAAGCGGCGCCACATCTTCTGGATGCTCTGGCGCGAAGCCGCCCTGCTGACGTTCATCGCCGCTGTCATCGGCCAGATCATCTGGCTACAGTTTGCCATGAACGTCGGCCTCGCTCACGGATTCACCATAAGTGGAACTGGCCATGAAACCGACTGGGTGAACAGTTTCGGGCTACACTATCTCATCATCTGCGTCATCCAGTACCTCATCCTCCTCGCCATCGTCACCCTTGGCATGGTCGTACCTACGTTCATCGCCATGTACAAACGACCTGTCGAAGCCCTGCGCCATGAATAAATTTGTATGTTTCTGTCTGGCATTGTTGCCGCTTGAGGTCTTTGGGCAGTCCGATACTTTGCGCCTGACCCTCGACGACTGCATCGCCATGGCACGTCGCCAGAGCGTGGATGCCGCTGTGGCCCTTGGCGAACTGCGCTCGGCCTACTGGCAGTGGCGCAGCTACAAAGCTGACCTGCTACCGGAGGTGTCGCTGTCGGGCACGCTGCCTTCGTACAACAAGCGCTACAGTTCGTACCAGCAGGCCGACGGCGGACTTTCGTTCGTGCGCAACGACTACCTCGGCCTCGACGGTGCCGTGAACATCACGCAGAAGCTATGGCCCACGGGCGGCACACTCTCTGTGGAGTCATCGCTCGACTATCTGCACCAGTCGGGCAGCGGCGGTACAGGCAATCAGTTCATGTCGCTGCCCGTCGCTGTCACCCTCTCACAGCCGCTCTTCAGCGTGAACCACCTGAAGTGGGACCGCCGCATCGAGCCGCTACGCTACCGCGAGGCGCAGGCCCGTTTCCTCACCGAGACCGAGCAGGTGGCCATGCAGGCCATCAGCCTCTATTTCAACCTGTTGCTGGCTGGCGAAAGAGTAAATATCGCCCGACAGAACCTGCAGACCGCAGAGAAACTCTATGAAGTGGCGCTGGCCAAGCGCGAGATGGGTACTATCAGCCAGAACGACGTGCTGCAGCTGCGCCTCGACGTACTCACCGCCCGCAGCGCCCTCACCAACAGCGAGAGTTCGCGGAAGGCCAGCCAGTTTGCCCTCCGCTCATTCCTCGACGTGGAAGCCGACATCGTGGCCGTCGTGCCCGAGGGTTCTCCCTCGGGTCTCCGCCTCGACTACGCCGACGTCCTCGCCCACGCCCTCCGCAACAACGCCCAGGCCACCACTATGCGCCGCCGCCAGATGGAGGCCGACTACGCCGTGGCATCCGCCCGTGCCAACCGCCAGAGCATCAACCTATACGCCCAGGTCGGCTACACCGGCACCGCCGACAACATGCGTGGTGCTTACCGTGACCTGTTGAGCAACGAGGTGGTACAGGTGGGCATCACCGTCCCCCTGCTCGACTGGGGCAAACGCAAGGGGCAGCGCCGCATGGCCGAGTCGAACCGCGAAATCGTACAGGGCCAGCTCCGCCAGCAGGCACAGGACTTCCGCCAGAACATCTTCATCCTCACCGAACAGTTCAACAATCAGGCCGAGCAACTCCGCATCGCCTGTGAGGCCGACACCATCGCCCGCCGCCGCTACCACACCAACGTTGAGACGTTCAAGATCGGCAGCATCTCGACCCTCGAACTCTCTGATGCGCAAAAGTCCAAGGATCAGGCCCGCCAGAACCGCATCCAGCAGCTCTTCAACTACTGGTACTATTACTATCAGCTCCGCAGCATCGCCCTCTGGGACTTTGAGCGCGGCTGCGACCTCACGGCAGACGTAGAACGTCTCATCAACGAGCCGTGGCGGTAATAATTGCTAAAATATTTGCATAATAAATAATTTATTATTACCTTTGCAAGGTCAAAACAAATCAGAAACAATGCCGACAAGGAAAGAAGCAGAAGAATATAAGCACATACTAGAAAGGAATATGGTTCGTATTGCGGAATCTGACCTTCCTGATAGTATTAAGGATGAAATGCTGAACGAGGCGCTTGACAAATGGAAAGTAGCCCATGAATCCCTACTGGGAATTGGTCTGCCTCTGGAGGATTGAGATAATAATTGTAAGCCACCAAAAATACCAGACAAATATGAGAAACTTGAATGATTGCATTACCCACCCTGTACATAAGAAGATTGCAGAGGTCTATGATAAGGCTGTTACGCCTGAAGAACTTGAGGCGGCGAAAAGGTATCAGCATGAGGTGCAGGATGCCATGACACCCGAAGAGAAGAAAGAGTACAATGAAGCGATGATTACTGACTTTAGGCGCATGATGGCTGCCATGGACGAGGACATCGCTGAACTGCAGGCCGAGGCATTCCGCAAGAAGATGGGCGACATGCCCAAGTTCATCAACCTGTCGCAGATTGCGAGGGTCTATTTCGGCAAGAGCCAGTCGTGGCTCATGCAGCGCATCAATGGCAACAAGGTGAACGGCAAGGAGGCCCGCTTCACGCCCGCGGAGGTGAAGCAGCTGGAAGCGGCTTTCCATGATTTGGGACACAAGTTCCTGGCCATGACATTCTAACTTATCTTTTACATGAATTATCACGAATTAGTCATTAATTTTATTTTTGAATAATTCGTGTTTAATTCGTGGTAATTCGTGTTCAAAATAATAATAACTGTCCATTTCCGGACAGTCAACTGTCCACTTTCGGACACTCGCTTTTGTAACCTCCTTTGATTATCAGTACTTTATCCTTTTGGCACTGATTTTGTATCTTCGTTAGTGCGCATGAATCATCATAGCGCAAGAACGAACAATGAAAGCAGACAATCAGACCATGGACAGGCAGATACCTGTCAGCGAGCAACGAAAGCGAAAAATACGGAAGGCTGTCATTGGGGTAGCCGTCGCAGTTGTCGTTTTGAGTATCGGTGCATGGCTTGGCTCGCAGATGATGCCAACCTTAGACCGCAAGGCACTCGTCATCTCCGAAGTTGACCGCGGCACCATCGACGTCAGCGTCTCGGCCACGGGTCGTATCGTCCCCGCCTTCGAGGAAATCATCGTGTCGCCCATCAGTTCACAGATTCTGGAGGTCTATGCCCACAGCGGCGATAGCGTGGATGTCGGCACACCGCTGTGCCGACTGGATCTCCAGTCGGCTGAGACCGACTACTCCAAGGCCCTCGACGAGCGTGAGATCCGCCGTCAGCAGACCGCCCAGCTCAAAGCCAACGTCGAAACCCAACTCTCCGACCGTCGGATGCAAATCGAGGTGGAGGAGATGAAGGTCTCGCAACTCGAAGCCCAATTGCGCAATGAGCTCTATCTCGACAGCCTCGGTTCCGGTACCCGCGACCGCGTCCGCCAGGCCGAGACCACGCTGCGCACGGCCCAACTGCAACTCCAGCAGTTGCGACAGCAATACCAGAACGAGCAGCGCGTGCGCCAGGCCGACCTCAGGATGCAGCAGTTGCAGAACGGCATCTTCGACAAAGGTATCGACGAGAAGCGCCGCACGCTCGACGATGCCAACATCCGCTCGCCGCGTCGCGCCACGCTCACCTACATCAACAGCGAAGTGGGCAGCACCATCGGCGCAGGACAGAAGATTGCCGTCGTGAGCGACCTGAGTCACTTCAAGGCCGAGTGTGAAATCTCTGACAGCCACAGCGAGCGCGTCCGTGTGGGCGGTGCCGTCATCCTGCGTATTGGCAAGGAACGGCTTTCGGGCATCATCAACACCGTCACCCCCCTCAGCCAAAGCGGAGCCATCACCTTCACCGTCGTACCCGACGATATGAGCCATCCGCGCCTTCGCTCTGGCCTGAAAACCGAAGTCTTCGTCATCACCAGCATCAAGGACGACGTGCTCCGCATCCGCAACGGATCCTTCTACAGCGGCCCCGGCGACTACACCCTCTTCGTCCTCGACGGCAACATGCTCCATCCCCGCCAAGTCCGCCTCGGCGAGTGCAACTACGACTACATCGAGGTCATCAGCGGCCTGGAATCTGGCGAGCAGGTCGTGGTCAGCGACATGACGAAGTACAAAGGAAAGGAGAAACTGAAGGTAGAATAGAAAAAACGGCTTTTCTTTTCGACTTTTGCCCATTTTAGTTGTATACTATAATAGAAGGCCCTACAAACAATGATACAGATAGAGGACGAAATACTCACACGATGCCAGGGCGGCGACAAGGCCGCTTTCCGATGGGTGGTACAGACCTATCAGCGCATGTTGTTCTCGCTTGCGCTGAAGATGCTGGCCGACGAGGAAGAGGCGAAAGACGTGGTGCAGGATACGTTTGTCCGAACTTGGCTGGCTATCAGAAGCTACAATCCCCAGCAGCCCTTTGCCTCGTGGCTCTACACAATAGCCTCACGTCTGTGTCTCAATCGCATGAAGGCTGTTAGGGTGTCCGCCATGCAGCCGGAAGACCTGACGGTGCTGCACCGCTTTACTTCGAGCGACGACACACAGCGCAAACTAGAAAACGACGAATGGATAGCCATCGTAAGGACACTGGCTGAAGGACTGAGCGAGAAGCAACGGCTGGTGTTCACCCTCTGCCAACTGGAAGGTCTCTCATCTGAAGAAGCAGAACAGATAACCGGCATGGATGCCCGACAGATAAAGAGCAATCTCTATGTAGCCCGCCAGACAATACGTAAACGACTAAAGGATTTAGGATATGATGAAGATTGATGAAATATTGAGCCGATTGCAGGAACAGCAGCCCGACGTCAGCAACCCTGACGAACTGACCGACCGCATCATGGACAGTCTGCCAGACTTACCCACTGAGCAGCCTAAGCCCGCAAGACGTATCAGGCTCTACATCGCATCGGCAATAGCCGTAGCCGCCAGTGTTCTGTTGTTGCTGACGCTGCACTATAGTGAAGAACCGACCTCGGAATTCGTTGCCGCAGACTTGCGGGAAGGAGTTCCGGCCCCCGGAAAGGCTCTCGCAGATTCGCGGGAAGGAATTCCGACCCCCGGAAAGGCTCCCGCAGACTTGCGGGAAAGAGTTCCGGCCCCCAGAAAGGCTCCCGCAGACTCGCGGGAAGGAGTTCCACCCCCCGGAAAGGCTCTCGCAGACTTGCGGGAAGGAGTTCCGACCTCAGTAGAGGCTGTACAAACAGAGCACGCTCAGCAGACAAATCGGGCGCAGCCGGCAGAGCCAGCCACCGAAGTGCTGACCGAGCGCGACATCCCCATTACCCGACCGGAGAACTACAAATATACGCCCGAGGAGATTGCCCTACTGAAGCGGCAGGCCGCTGAGGCCTATCTGAAGTGGGTGGAACTGGAACTTGAAATAGCGAAGCACAGTCAGGAGCAAACCGCCCAGCAGTATTAAAGGCAAAACAGTAAAAAAGATAAAACCATTACAACTATGAAACGTATCATCATCATCATGCTCATCGCGTGCAGCGCCGTCATAACCGCTACGGCACAGCCGAAATCCAAGACCCAGAAGAAGGATTATCTTGCCATCGTGGAGAACAAGGAGTATCAGTATCCGCTCCGCGTGTTCCGCCGGCTCAGGGAAATCCGCGACCAGTTCGGTAGGAAACAGGGACAGGTCTATTCCGTGCTGAAGAACCCGAACACTGGCCTCATCGAGTCTGCCGAGCGCATCACCCACTTCAGCTGTGATGTCAAGGAGCTGAAGACCATCGACCAGGTTTTTATGGACGACGAGCCCTACAGCTATCAGATTCTGCACATCATGCCGGGCAGCCGCGAGCAGTTCAGCATCCGTGTGGTCAGCAACGGCGGTCAGCCCAACAACACGCTCCACGTCCGAACGAACAGCAAGCAGGAAATGTGGTTCCTCGCCACGAAGAACTTGGAGAATCCGCAGCTGCGCGATGCCTACGCCATCGTATGGGAACCGTCGGCCGATGGCCTGAATGTCGAGGGAATCGTCTATGGCATTTCCTCGCTCCGCCCCGACCTCTATACGAAGAATCTCGAAACGTCGAACAACGTCTTCAGGATTGACGGCCGCGTGGGCGACGACCTGACGGACTCGCTCTACGTGGTCTACATGGCCGACAGCAGCGAGGAACTGGACAAGCTGGCCGACGACGCTTTCATGGAGTACATGCCCGTGGTGAACCGCCGCTTCAGCTTCAGCGTGGAGATCGACAAGCCCAAGGTGGGGCGCATCCGCACGGTCATGCCCGACGGCTCGCTCTGCCATCTGTGGACCAACCTCGACTTCGTGCCGGGCGAGACGTACCACATCACCACCCACAACGGCTACTACGACGAAGACCGCGACTACGAGCGTCGTGTGGGACGCTATTCGGGCAAGAGCCTGCTGAATAAGCGGCAGGTGCGCGGTATAGACGATGTTGCCAATGTCGATGATGCCGACGATGCATCCGCTCATGACCGCCCCTTCCCAGAGCCTTCCCCCGCGCTGAAGTTGCGGATGGAGATAAAGTATAAGGAATTAGGTGCTAAAACGGAGACAGTCAGAGCTTTCTATAAGTCGCTTGACCCCAAGAGCAATGCTTCGTGGGCGAGAAAGGACCGCATCTTTGACCGAATCATCAAGCAGAACCAAGAAGTGGATGCCGTTTTCCGTGATTTGCAAAAGCTCTTTAAGGACTATTTTAAAGAATTTGACAATCTTGTCGACAAGCGGGCAGAAATCCTTGGACCAGGCTATGAGGGCATACTGGAGTTCTACACCGAGCAGAACAAGGCTTTGACAGAAATGATAAGTTCCGGCATCCAGCTACCCAAGTCGGCCCAGAAGACGCAGAAAGCTCTCAACAAGTACATCGAGAAATACATGAAAGAGATGACTAAGCTCGCGATGGAAGTTGAGTGACAAATGCAAACATTAATTTAACTATATGTAAGTTTTTCTCACAACCCATGGGAAACGGCACAGGTCGCAGTGATGCGCCCTGTGCCTTTTAGCCCGATTAGGAAAATTTCGCTCGACGACAAAGTATACGCTTGCCAGAGCAAGAACGCCCCGCAGCGGCATATTTCCGCGATTACGGCGTATATATAAACGAAGATGAACAGCACGCGAGACATACAGATACAATTATCCCTCTCGCCGGAGACAGGGAGAGGGATGAAGGTTGGGCTATTCTTCCAACAGGCTTTGCAGGAACTCGGCGGCGGTCATGATAGGCAACGTAGAGTACTCCTCGAAGCCTTTCCTGTCGTTTGTGATTATCACATCGCAACCACCGGCGAGAGCACATTGATATTGCATCATGTCCTCGAAATCACGGACGGGACCGAAAGACATCGCTTGCAGGAACTGCGCCGCATCCATCGGCAAGACCTCAATGCCACGGGAGGATTTTTGCAAGCAATCATAAATCTCTTGTCTGCCACGACTATGAAGAAGGTAAGACATCGTCGTGAAAGTTACAGGAGCCACACAATTACAGACCAACCCCCGTTTCCCAAGGTCCAGCAAGAGCGCTGCTTCCGGGCCATGTTCGCGGTTGTCGATGTAATCCATAAGGATATTCGTGTCAAGAAATACGCGCTTCATCGTTTTGGGCTGCATTTACTGAGAATATACTTTGTTCGCTCGTCAGAAAGCTCTTCCTCTGTAAAGTTCACAGGATGTTCGCGGAACCATTTAGTCTCAGGCGATTCTGGGACATTGAATTTCTTGCGTGCCATTTCTACGAGGCTATCTGAACTGGCGGTCGCTTTAGTTTCTTCCGCCTCTTCCATCACTTCGTTAAGAAACGTCACTACTATTTGGATGTCGTGCCGGCTCATCCCCCGCATCAGTCCGATATACGGAGCCATCGGGGTGGATTTCACTTGCTGTGCTGTTGCTGTCATAATCTTCTGTGTTTTAGTTTTACGCCACAAAGGTACTAATAATCTGAGAATAAACAAAACAAACAAGAAATATTTTAGGGCGTAAGCCGACGGTAGCAAACAAAACTCTTTACCCAAGTAAAGACTTTCACCCAGATTAAGAACTATTAACGCTCAATTACATCATATTATTCCCCAACTGCCGTATATAAAGGAGATAATAATTGAAACGCATAATGAACAAACAAGCCATCATCACCTGTTTAAGGGGATTTGTAATCCCCGTGCTCGCCCTCGTTGCTTTGACAGCGCAGGCACAAGAGCCGACGGACAGCACAAAGACGAAGGAGCGCAAGCTACAAGTCTATGCCGAGGTGAAAGACCACCTGACGCATGAATACATCAAGGGCGTGAGGGGGGAACTGCTGCACGCCGCCGACAGCACTTTTGCTGACAGCATCAAGGTGCACTACCAGGAAGAGGAGGACTGGAAGTATAGCTATATCCAAGCAGGCATCAAGCAGGCGGGCAGCTATCTCATCCGCTTGGAGGCCGACAGCTTCCGCACGGCCTACGTCCCCCTGGAAATAAAGAAGATGTACAAGCGGGAACAGACGCGCAGCCTGAAGACCATCTACCTGCGTCGGTTGCCGAAGAAATTAGAGGTGGAGCTGGGCGAGGTGGTCGTGCAGTCAACAAAGCTGAAGTTCTACATGGACGGCGACACGCTGGTCTATAATGCCGATGCCTTCCAGATGGCCGAAGGCTCGATGCTCGATGCCCTCATCAAGAAGCTGCCGGGCGTGGAGTTAGAGTCGGGTGGCGTCATCAAGGTGAACGGGCGTCAGGTCAGTTCGCTGCTGCTCAACGGCAAGGACTTCTTCGACAGCGACCGCGAGCTGCTCCTTGAGAACATGCCTACGTACATGGTGAAGCAGGTGCGCAGTTACGAGCGGGTGCCCGAGGATGTAAAGGGCACGAACCGCGAGAAGACGGCACAGAAGGAGTTGGTGATGGACGTGAAGCTGAAGCGTGAGTACAACAGCGGGTGGATAGCCAATGGCGAAGGGGGCGGCGGCACGACTTTCTTCAAGAACGACGAGGGACGGCATGACGCGAAGTACCTGGGCCGCCTGTTTGGCCTGCACTTCTCCGACCGTTCACGCTTGGCGGTCTATGCCACCACGAACAACCTGAACGACTATCGCACGCCGGGCGAGAAGGGCGAATGGAGCCCGCTGACACAGTCGGAGGGACTAATCTCGTTAGTCAAGGCCGGGGCCAACTTCCGCACGGAGAAAGAAGATCGCTACCGCTATGAGGGCAGCATCAGCACCACCTACTGGGACAAGAACGATGCCAACAACACCAGCAGCGCCACCTTCCTCGACGACGGCAGCACCTACGGCCGCTCGTTCTTCGAGAAGCGCAGCTACGACTGGCAGATAGAGTCGCGGCATCGCTACAACTACTACCATACGGAGCCCATCGGCGAGTGGCTGAAATACTTCCAGATGAGCATCCAGCCTTACTTCTATTACACCACATGGAACAACCACAGCGAGTCGGCCAGTGTCACGCTGGCCGAGGATGTGGCCGACCAGTTGGGCAAGGACTGGATGGACAGCATTCAGGCTCCCAACGCCGGCGACCTGCTGCGCCGCTACGCCATCAACCGCACCATCAGCCGAACCAAGGGCGTAGGCCACTGGTTTGACACGAACAACGACGGATACCTTTCCGTCAGTCCGGCCCACAACGACTTCATCGACTTCTGGATGCCCTTCAGCTTCCGTTTTACCGACCGCAAGGAGGACAACTACGAGCACAATCTTATAGAGTATGTTGCGACTGTGTCGCTACCCGACGACTTCCGCAACCGCTACCAGCCCACCAAGCGCAGCACCACCAACTTCACTGCCCAACCGCGACTGATGTTTGCCTTCGATGAGAAGCATCGCCACAGCCTCGACCTGGGCTACACCTACAACTATTACCAAAGCCATAACAACTCGCCGCTCTACCTGCTCAACAAACTGAGCGACTGGAACACGCCCGAAAGGCTCGGCTCGCTGCCGTCAATGGACGAGATGCTCACCACGCTTGATGCCAACAACAGTTCGGAACAGCGCAGCACTACCCATACGCACACACCGCAGATAGCCTACCGGCTCAATAAAAGCAGTGAGGACTACTACTCCCAGCTGTCGATCCAGCTCGGTATTCCCATGGCTCACGAGCGTCTGGACTATCACCGTGGCAGCCCCCTCTCGTGGAGCCTTGACACGCTGATGAAACGCAACACCACCTTCCTCGCGCCTACCATCTATTTCTTTCACAGCAACTGGAAACGCAACCGTAATATCTATGCCAACTTGAGCATGAGCACCTCGGCTCCCTCGATGACCAGTCTGCTGAATATCCGCGATGACAGCAATCCGCTCTACATCACCTTAGGCAACCCCAACCTGAAGAACACTCGCAACTACAGTCTAAGCGGCCGTTACAGCGACAAGTACGGCAAGACGCTGTTCAACGTCTCGGCCAGCGCCCAGATTACTGAGAACGCCGTGGCTTCGGGCTTTGTCTATGACCGCTCGACAGGCGTGCGCACCGTCACCCCAGAGAACGTCAACGGCAACTGGACGGCGAACGCCTCGACGGGCGTTGACTTCCCGATTGACAAGAAAGACCGTTGGCGCATCAGGGAGAGCGTGAGCTACAACTACAACCACAGCGTGGACCTCAGCGGCACGACTGTCGCCACCCGCTCGGTCGTGGCCTCTACCTTCCTGACCGATGAACTCGGCCTCACGTGGAAGCCAACAGACAAGATGGAGTACGGAATCAGCGGCAAGTTGAACTACCAGCACTCAGGCAGCGAGCACGGCTCCCTCTCCTCCGGGGAGGGTCAGGGGTGGGGTCTCAACGCCTATACCTACCAGTACGGAGCCAGCGCGCAAGTGGAACTGCCGTGGTCGTTGCAGCTCTCCACCGACCTGACGATGTACTCCCGCCGAGGCTACAGCGAGCCGTCGATGAACACCAACGAACTGGTATGGAACGCCCGCTTAGCCAAGCGTCTCATGAAAGGCAATCTGGTCATCATGTTCGACGGCTTCGACCTGCTCGGCAACCTCTCCAACGTCCGCCGCAGCATCAACGCCCAGGGCCGCACAGAGACCTTCTACAACGTCATCCCCTCCTACGGTCTGCTGCACATTTCCTACAAACTGAACAAGGAACCGAAAAAGAAATAAAAAAAATGGCTTGCAGCTTGTTCCGTCCTTCGTATATTTCCTTGGAATATGTATTGCAGCACGCCGGTGTCGAGTTCATGAAATTTTGCCATTATATCGCTCAAAAAAGACTGAATGAGCGGGTGGCTTCCTTGTTGAACATAAAGATTTATGATTATCCGCATGTGTCTGCAACTGACGCTGAAAAATGAATATGAACAAGCAAACAATCATCACCATCCTGCTCGCACTCGTCGCAATGACAACACAGGGGCAGACATTCACTTGGAGAATAGAAGGGACTGTGGCAAACGCCGCACCGACTGATACGCTGACTGTCATCGATGCCGAGAAGCAAAGGATGATAACAACGCTGCAAGTCAAAGATGGGAACATCGTCCCTGCAAGCGGAATGCTTGACGAACCTGCCGTCTGCTGCATCACCAAGCAGGGCAGGCGCGGATGGATAAGAATGTTTGTCCTGGAAAGCGGAACCGTAAATATCACGGTTGACTTGGACTTGGTTTACCTCATACGCATTGGAGGTACGCCGATGAACGACGAGCTGATGGGCGTGCTTGCGGTACAGAACACGGACATGGATATGGACACATACGTCAAGAAGATGTGCGAAGTGGTCAGCCGTATCGTCAGCAACCATCCAGACCATCCACTGTTTCCATTTCTTATCGGGCAATCCAAGGCATTATTCACGTCAACCGAATCGATTGGACTTATAGAGAAGCTGTCCCCCGACGTACAGGCAAGTCCTAAGATGGACAGGCTGAAGGAAAGTCTTTTGCTGGTGCAGGAAACCGAGGAGGGCAAGATGTTCAAGGAACTCACGGGCGTTTCTCCTGATGGCAAGCCGACCGCCATTTCCGACTTCGTGGGGCGGGGCAACTATGTGCTGGCCGACTTTTGGGCCTCATGGTGCGGGCCTTGCACGGCTGACATGCCCCATGTCATTGCCTTGTACGAGAAATACAAGGACAAAGGGCTGAAGGTAATCGGAATCACCGTCAGCGACACCCCTGAGAAATCCGACAGCGTCGTGCAGAAAATGGGCATCCCGTTCCCCCAGATTTACGAATCCAAGCCCATGAGCATCTATGGAGTAACGGGGATTCCACACAAGATTCTCGTTTGCCCCCGACGGCACCATCCTCTCCCGCAGGATTGCAAGCAGCAAAGAACTTGACAGGAAACTCGAAGAGATATTCAACGATAACAAATAAATAGAAACGAACAATGAACAAGAAAATCATCATCACCATCCTCCTCGCCCTTGTGGCGATATTGTCTGTCAGTATCGTACTGAAAGGTCAAGGAAACGAAACCAAAAGTGCTGAAACCAAGCCTAAGTATGCTACGGAATAGAAGAAAACGCAAGACGACGCAGTGCTGACCTACGACATTTCCTCTTTGCAGGATTCTGCTTCACTCATCATCCTCGTCATCCGAGAGTATAACCAACTGGGCATGGTAAGCGAAATGAAAGGGCAGAGACTTAATATGGCAAAAAACTTATCCATTGGCTTCTCTCCCAGACAATCGGTACAATCGGACTCAATGGTAACTGTCTATGTACGTCCCGACAGCCGTAATGGCTTGGCAAGGGATTTAGTGCTCAAACCCGTCCCCGATGCGCCAGAAACTTTTTACCTCTACGAAAAGGTTCCAATCCGGTTTTCAGCGTTACGACCTAACACTTTCATTCCCCTTGCCCTTTATGGTTCTTTCTGGTGGGATTCCAATTATAAGATATGTCGTTTCTGCGGAGAGAAGGAACTGACGGAAGAGAACATCATGGAAAGTGAATATTTCAAGCACTCGCCCCATTATTACATCATCGGAGCGATATTCAGCGACAATACCGCTCGCGCGATACCGCTGTAGCACGCTATTATCATAACATCATAAAAGGAAAGCTGAACAATGAACAAGCAAACCATCATCACCGCACTGCTCGCCCTCGTTGCAATGGCGGGGCAGGGGCAAGAAATCAAGAAAGTAGCAGCCACACCCGAAGACTTCATGGAGCACATGGCCTTGTGTGGCTACGAGGTTTACACCTATGACATTTCCTCTCTGCGCGACTCCGTGTCGGGCTTCACCATCGTCATCCGCGAGTATAACCAGCAGGGGATGATTGACGAGAAGAAACTGTACGGCTTCAGGACAAAGACCATGATTTCGGACTTCAACGAGCAAGACCAGCAGGAAATCTATGCAGAGAACGATGCTGACGACATGGAGCACGGCATCTATCGCCTGGCCAAGACCCTCGCTGTTGGTTTCTCACCCGTTCAGTCGGACTCCATCGAGACCATCACCCTGCGTTCTTCTCGCAATGATGCCTCGCCATGGAAACTGACGCTGAAGCCTATTCCCGGAGCGCCCCAAACCGTTTACCGCTATCAGAAAGCGCCATACCAGCCCACTTCAATCTCCCTTGACACCTTCATCCCCCTTGTCTTCTACGGTTCTTTCTGGTGGGACGAGCAAGCAAAAGGGTGGCGTTTCTGTGGAGAAACCGAACTGACTGAGGAGAAAGCCAAGACCAGCGACTACTTCAAATTCTGCCCACACTATTATATCATTGGCGCAGTATTCCATAAATAAAACGAAACAAATATGAAGCAAACCATCATCACCATTCTGCTTGCCCTCGTAGCAATGGCAGGGCAGGCAAAGACATTCAAGACCATCAAGAACCCCGTGGCAATGGCCTGCGTAAATGTGTCGAACGGCGAACTGAAAGCCCGTGAGGTTATATTCAGGGATACGGCGACAACCGTACATTTCACAATGGAGTACTCCAAGGGACAGAGTTTCCAATTTGTCTCATCATCCTATCTCATGGACGAGGACGGCAACCGCTACCCGTTGCGCTCTGCCGAGGGACTGAAACTCAACACATGGGTGCAGTCACCAGAGA
>Ga0256404_1001612_pt1 | contig 53552 bp, 37 predicted proteins | sample RumenRJG_01DNA_FD_185990 | JGI IMG/M metagenome (GOLD analysis project Ga0256404, IMG submission 185990) | Bovine rumen microbial communities from Lethbridge, Alberta, Canada - RJG_01 | ecosystem: Host-associated > Mammals > Digestive system > Stomach > Rumen | place: Canada: Alberta | collected...
TAACACCGATGGAAATGTATATTCTGAAAACAGCTGCATAACGAAACAAGAGCATCCATGCCGGATGCTCTTGCGAGAACAAAATCTTATGTTATTTTACTGTCTGCTTGACGGGAAGCACACCATTCTGAAACGGACGTATTATTATCTCGGGCTGAAACTATGGTGGGACGTGAAAAGGCTCTTGGTCCGATTCCGATTGGGGAGGAACCTGAAAACATCAAAAAACGCCTAGATACTTTATTCGAAAAGCTAAGTTTTGCCTATCCAGACAAGGAGATTTTTCGGCTCGATATTGATCACAAAGAGTGGGGAAAAACTGCGACTGACCTTTATAGAAAGCTAGGATATTTAGACCGTAGATCATTTCTTGAGGCATACGGATTTACTTTCAAAGAGGGGATGTATAGTGGTGGTAGGCCTAAGACTCGTATAAATGACGTTCCCACAGAAATGTTCTTTGATGAATTGAAGATGAGATATCCGAATGGATCAGTCTATACAACAGCAAAGGAGTTGTTGAGAGCGAATCCTGATCTTCAAGGCGGATATGACAGTTTGAGAAAAAAAGCGCAGGAGCTATTTGGCATGCCTCTGCATGAATATATGAAAAAGGAGGGGTTTCTCTGTACGCCTGAAATAGCCTTTAGGCTATTAAGGGCAAGGTACTCACAACCATTCGAGGGAAATTATGCCGAACTGCGTGAAGCAAATAAAGACCTTAACTGGAAAATGCTTCACGATTTCTCTATCGAGAACGGCTTTGTTTCTTTGGACAGATTTCTGTATCAAAAGGGAATACTTGCCGACTCACCGGAGATTGCAGAAGCAAAGGCAGCAGCGAAAGAACTAAGCTTTATACTTGAAGAAATAAAAAAGCGAATGAACGGGGAAAAGTATGGGAATTTGCGTGCGCTTAGATTGAGTTCAGAGCTTTCAGATTTAAAACTGGGACGATTAAATAAGCTGATTCGGACAGTTCATCATGTGGAGCCTTTTGAATTTCTGGTTCAAGAAGGTATCGTCTTGCCGCAAACTAATGACAATATTGAACAAAAAAAGTCAAAGGGAAAACAAAATCAGCCTATATCAACTCGTGACAATGAAGCACTTGGTAGGGCAGTCATAAATCAAGAAAATCTGTTGAGTGCTGGATTTACGGGAAAGATAACAGTTGTACCAGAAGGTGTACGAAGAATCGGCAAACAGGCGTTTTGTGACAACAGTGTAGTTGAAATTGTTTATCTTCCTAGTTCGCTGGAAACAATTGACGAAAAAGGTTTTTACAATTGTCATCGCCTTAAAACAGTTTACTATGATGGGAAGCAACTGGAGGCTGGGCCTAAGTGTTTTTATGGGTGTGAAGAGTTGGCATTTATTGGTGATTCTAAAAAGCTGCTTTTGAATCCAGCTTTTCATGAATATTTATCCATGCTAGCGAGAGTGAGAAATCTTGTGGAAGATATGGTAAGCCTGCAATCAGAGTATCTAAGAGAGCAACCGAGCGACAAGACAAAGCGTTTAGCCCGTCTTGAAATAGCAGCATTGATGATGCATTTAATGCGAGAGACATCAGAGTATTCTTCTCAAATGCGTCAACTATTGAATTGTATCTGTGGCGGAGAAGTGTCGGTTGGAGAGGTAGTAGAAAGTGTTGTTGTAAGAAACTCGGAATTTGATTTTCTACGATTGTTTTACAAATTGAGAAGGCATCAAAGATACCATGCTAGGGACAAGTATCTTCGAGTTGTTCGACGCGTAATAAACTGCATTCATTCATTTGTTCAGAACGATGAGTTAGATGAGAAGGGTGACGAGTTGTTGTTGGCTCTTGAACAGATCAAAGAAAGCAGTTGTTGATAATCTAATAGCTGTAGTGGAGGTCATGTGCCAATTAAAGAAAGACAATAGGAAGAACTCACAGGAGGAAATATGAAATATCGATTTGACTTTGTTACGAACAGTAGTTCCAGTAGTTACATTGCGTTTTCCCTAAAAAGCAGTTTACTTGCCCCTATTATTGAAGAAGGGATATTGAAAAATAAAGATAATGACAACGCATCGGCATTTTGGAGGGTTGTCAAGGTTGAGGGAGACACAATTACTTTTAGCGATGAGGGGCCGGATTGGACCGAGTACTATTTCGTCCCCAGAGAAAAAGAGGATGTCTTAACTTGTGTAATGTCTTTGCTAAAAGAATTAAATGGCTTTGACCGTAAAGAGGATCATACTGCCACTACAGAGCTTTTAAAGCTTCTCGATGAAGAAGACCCAGTGGGTGTTGCGGAGTCCATCACAATGTGCAAGTGGGAAGGGGAAACCGGAGGTTACGGTGAGGCAATGAATGATTTTGACGGGGGAGAAGAATCATATGCGTACACTGCGAGATTCATTGTGTATAAAGCTAACCCGGAAGGAGCTTATTCTGAAAAGATGGTTTACTAGTCGATAAGTTCTATAGAAAACAGGAAAAAACAGAAGATAAAGCAGGAGATGTAAGATGAAACTGAGGCTGGATTATGTAACAAATTCTAGTAGTAGCAGCTATACAGTTTTGAATATTAAAGGAAAAATGTTTACAGAATTGCTGTCTTATTTTATTGATAGAGAATGGATTCAGGAGATAGATAAGAATATCGATTTTGATCCGGTAAGCGGAGAAGTAACCATTGCTAATAATGAGTATGAAAATGAAATAGATTTCGGATTCTGCCCTGATAATGTGCCTGGCGTTCTGAACAGATTTCTCGATGTCCTTGACCAAATGTTCGAATTTAGTGAGAGCAATTATATCGATGGCGTCAATGCGGCGAAGCAAGCAATGAAACAGGTTGGCAAAGAAGTTGCAGAAGATGTGAGGTCAATTGAACTTAAGCGTGTGGATTCCTACAGGTCATATGACTGGCAGGAATACGTTCTGAACAACTATGATTCCGATTCAGATTTATTTAAAGATATTGCCGAGTATTTATTCGAAGAAGAAGCGGAAAACTGCGGTTTGAGCGGAAAAGAGCTGATTAATCAGTTCAAGGACCGGATCACTGAGAAGATGCTGTTGGAGTATATCTCATTTTGTCCCGGAGCCCGGTTTGAGGAAAATTACCGTTACGATAAGGAAAATGGAATTGATTCTTACTCCAAAGAGATGGTGTATTGATTAGCCGTTTATGATGTTTAAATGGAATCTAGATAGTAGCGAATTGATTATTAAGAGGAATATAGAATGAAAATTCGTGCGGATTTTGTTACCAATAGCAGTTCTAGTTCTTTCACCCTTTTGACAATCAAGAGTAAGCGACTTGCAGATTTACTGATGCAATTCGAGGGAGTGGAAGAGAGCTTATCCATATTTCGGGATACTGTTACTCTCAGAGCTGATTCAGACGAGTATTCAGTCGGATGGAGTTACGAGGATGAGGACGAGTACGGTGTACAGTCTTTTTGGGAACTATTTGATGGTGTGATACCACGGAACAAGGAGGGAATCATCGAAGCATTAGCAGATTATATCGCAGTTTTAAACATAATTCAGGAAGAAGACATAAACTATCGTCTCATTTACGATGCTCTATTAGCAAATGAGGAAACGCTTACAGATTCAGTAAAATACTGTGAAGTTATCTCGGGCTCTGAAGGACACGGCGGTGACGATGATTTTAGGTTTGAACATGACGCCTATCCTGCCGAGATGGAGCAATACATATATGAACAGATTGCCGTAAAGAAAGGCTATTCCAGCCGTGACAGTGTTTCCGAGGATGATTGGGAAGAATTCCTCGCTGATAAAGAATTACTGAAATCAGCCTACTATTATTATGATTCTCTAAAAGATATCGACGAAAGCGGATGGAGGACGACCCTTGAGGGATTATGCTCTTACGAGTATGACATTAAAGATAACAATGCCCCTCAAACGAAAGGAACTGAACTAGGAAAAAGGTGGGAGTATTACAGGGACAGCAGAGGAAAAATCGTTAAAGAGAAAACGGAATCAAGAGAGCTTTCGGTTGAAAACTCTGAATGTACTTTGAGAGTGAAATTGATTACTCCATTTTATCGGGACTTGGAAAACGCAGAGAGATTTCTGGCAGGTTTCTTGAACAAGCATAAAGAGTTCTCAATGAAAAACAAAATGTGGAAGTATGATAAAAATGATAAGTTCTTTTATAAAGAATTAGAATTGTCTGAAACAAGATTATCAGACCAGCAGATTCTAGGTTTTTGTGTGGGTTTGAAACGACTAAGTAAAGATATCGGTTTTTCGCTAAGTAACGAGAAAAGAGAGTTTACATCTTCTATAGGGCAGATGGGCATCGATTATTCCGGTGATTAGCCTGACATTTGTTTTGCCTTGTATTCTGATTATATGAAGCGATATCCGTGCAAAGGGTAACTACACATGTGTATTCCATGAAAGATAAGAGCAAAAGACTTCATTTGATATAATATAGGTATGGCAAGAGACGAAAGAGAGTCGGAGAGCAAACAATCAGAAGGAGAATGATTATGTTAGAGTACTGGGATTACGTAAATAGAGGTATGAGGATACTTTTGGTTCCTTTGTCGAAGTTTATTTACTCTGAGATGAAAAAAACTTACAGAAATCAGTGGTGGACTGAAGTGCTCAATACCCTTAATTATCCAAAAGATCTTCCATATTCTGGAGATGATGATGTTCTTGCGGCTTCAATGGATATTCCTGTGTGTATTAAGGTGCTGAAGCGGAAATGGAAAGACGCTTTCGAGTTTCGTCTTCAGGACCGTAGTGTTTTGGCTTGGGCTGATGAATTAATGGGTATTCGGAATCTTGTATACCACAAAGGAAACAAGGATCTGGAGCAACCATATGCCGAGAGAGCTCTGGATACAATGTCCTTGATCTGTTCGAAGATCGATGTGAACGCGGAAAAACAAATCCGTGAGTTATATCAGGAAGTTCGATCAAGCGCAGAAGGACAACAAATCGTTTTTGAGGGAATTGCTCAGCCGGATTCAGAATCCTCCAGGGGAGAACTAAAGAGCGGTAATCTTCTTTTGAAGGTTGGTACGGATGAGGTGATCAAGACGGACCTTTCCAAAAAGGTCACCTACAATGGGAAAACACAGATCTATCCGGTCTATAAAGTGCGTCTGGATCTTCTTTTCTATAACGATCAGAATGACCGGATTGCTACATGGATTAGCGGATATGAATCGGAGAATGGCGCGGGATCCCTTCAATCATTGGATAGAGGTATTTACAACAGGGTAATAGAAAACTATATTTGCGAGAGTAATCAGGAAGCTATTACAAAAACACAGAACAATATTGTTCTTGTCGGTCAGCGTGAGCCTGGAGTAACACTGGCTGACGGACGTGTCGTCGACGGAAATAGACGGTATACATGTCTCCGAAGGATCCAAAGGGAAACAAGCGAACCACAATACTTTGAAACGGTCATTCTGGATGTAGACATAGAAGCGGATAAGAAACAGATCAAACTATTGGAGCTGGCTATTCAGCATGGCGAAGAGAAGAAGGTCGATTACGATCTGATCGACTATGCTGTAGGCACTTATCGTGATGTGGTAAAAACAAATCTTTTGACAATTGAGGAGTATGCCGCAAGTACAAATGAACCGGTTTCAGAGGTCAAAAAACGTTTACAGGTTGCAGAGATCATTGATGAATATCTGAATTATCTTGGGCTTCCCGAACAATACCACATTGCCAGGGAGCACCAGGTATATAGTGTTTTCATGGAGATGCTGGCTCCTCTTAAGCAGTTGAGCAAGGAAGACCAGGAAAGACTGAAAAAGACAGCTTTCAACAATTCCTTCCTCGGGGCAATACCGGATCAGAGAAAGTTTATCCGGGATGTAAAAACTATCGTAAAGAGCGGAGAGTACCAGACCCTTCTGAAAGATCAGGAGGAGAAGACTTCAGCATTAGAGAAGGATCTTGCAACGGTTAAGCCTGAGTCGCAAGAGGAACTGAAGCAGTTTGCGGATGCCCATCAGAAAGAAAGAGACAGCCTCAAATCCTCGATGGAACACGCGATGATCCTTTCGAGGTCAAAACAGATTCGGTCCAAGCCTATCGATAATGTCGAAAAGTGTTCGGAACTGCTTATGGAAGTGGATCCCAGGCTGTTCGACAAGATGACGGAAGAGCAGAAGGAACAGTTGAGGAAAGGCTTAGACGAGTTGAAAGGAACAATCACCTATCTGGAAAATAACATCTGATAAGGGAACGAACTTGTATGGACTGGAATAATGTAGAAATCGATAAGATCGGACTCAGCACGAGGGCTTCGAACGCACTGCACAGAATAGGTGTCCATACCGTCGCCGATTTTCTTGAGCTTCATCCGGAGAGATTCTGGGGAATTCCTCGTATCGGGGAAAAGACTGCCGCTGAGCTGGAAGAACTTCAGGCTCAGATACGGGAAAATGGGCTGAAGAATTTAGGCGACACAGTAGTCGTTCAAACCATTAAGCGTTCATCGTTTGGTATTGACCTGGATGGAATCGCCCTGAGTAATCGCACTCGCAACGCCTTGCGCAGACAGGGCATACATACAACTGCGGACCTTTTGAAAGTGTCGCGGGAGCAATTGGAGTGTATTCCTCAGATAGGGGAAAAAACCATTCGGGAAATCTCCGAGGTGCAGCAACTATTGAAAGAAGAAAAGACTGGGTCTGTCATCAGTTCTGATAAGATGTCGCTGAGCGAAGACTGTTCCTTGTGGCTGGAGAACAAAGAACAAAGAAAATGGATCAGTGAGTATTTGAAACAAAACGATAAGCCGCTGAGGGAGCTCAGCGGCCTCAGTGCAAGGACTTTCAATGCTCTCATGCGTGGGGGTATTGTTTCCTTGCATAAAGTTGTATCGTCTTCGGATTCAGAAATTCATGCAGTAAGAGGAATGGGAGATACTTCGGAAACGGAACTGAAGTATGGTCTCATCCTTTTTTTTGAGCAAAACAAAGAAGAAATCCTAACCTGGATGCGTAGTCACTCTTCGTTTTTTTCTGAGAGTGAGTCAGAAGAGAATCAGGAAAGAGAAAATGATGAAGTATCTTTGTTAAATACTCCTATCGCCGAAAAGCAAATAAAAGAATATTTCTGCTTGCGTGATTTGTCTATCCAGTCTCTGGCGTTGCCTGAAAGGGCAATCAATGCTCTTGTGAGAGCGGGGTATCAAAAATTAAGCGATATCATTGTGCTAAAGAGGTCTGATCTTGTTGCGGTCAAGGGACTTGGCGAGCAGATGATTCAGGCAATCGTCGCATTGATGTCGCATTATATGGACCAAAATGCCAGACAGCTTGTCGCTTTCATGAATGGTGATATGGAAGCGCTATATGATGAAGAGTGTTTGGAGGAATTGATCCTGGCTTTGTTTCAAAAAGACCGGTTTGAGGGAATCGGTTATAGAGAGATTCAAAACAGGTTGAACCTTCCTTCTGAGATTTCTGCTGAACGGTTAAAAGAGGCGATCGGCCGTCTCATCGCGAAGAAAAAACTGGAGTATGTGGACTTCAGATGTTATCTGGTGCATGAGTCATTTGCAAACGCCCTGAAGCGTTGCCCTGTTATCGGTCAAAGAGAAAAAGAGCTGGTTTATAAGAGGCTGGAAAATAGGACACTTGAGGAATTAGGACAGGAAGCTTGTCTAACACGAGAAAGAATACGGCAAATCATCGGTAAAACGGTTAGCAAACTGCGTGCCTGGTACCTTGGGGAGTCGGGTACAGATCTGTTTGACGAAGATTATTACGTTTATTTCTATCAGACCTATGCTTTCGACAAGAAAACAGGAAGCGAATGGTTTGGGCTGAATACGCAAACGGAATGCTACCTGGATATCGTGTCTTCAAAACGCGAGAACAAAAAGCTCGAAACCGCGCTGGAAGATGAGCAATTGGACTATTCCCTTAAAGTAAAAATCCAGAATTATCTTAACAGAGACAAATTGTTTATTGATGGACAGTGGGTAGAGAAAAACAAGGCATCTATAGAAAATTACTTGGTCAGAGAGTGGTGCAGGGAAGATGTTACTTTCGATCAGTTTGTATTGATCTACCAAAAATTCCTTGAGCAGGAAGAAATTGATGATCCTTCTTTGCAGTACACAGAAGAAGTATACAAGTCGAGAAAAAATAAACTGAGGGGGAGCGATTTTCTTCTTTGGAAACAAAACGAGTTACTGCGTTATTACGATATTCAAAGCAGGGATTTCAGCGAACTGCTGCAGGTGCTGAATTTGGAATCATATGAGAATATCGATGTGACGACTACGCATTTTATGGAGCTGTTCCCGGATCTAATGGAAAAATATGATATAAGGGATCAATACGAGCTTCATAATCTTCTGAGAAAACTGATTCCTGAAGGCTCGTATCACGATATTCGTTTCGGACGTATGCCAATGATCCACTTCGGGAGATTTGATCGAAATAGTGCTATCTTTGACCTGATTGTGGAAAACTCACCTATTTCTGCCGAGAAGCTGTGCGCCATCCTCCATGATGAGTATGGGTTCAATGAGGCTGTCTCTATGGGTACATATTTGGTTCCGTTTGCAGAGTATTATCACCAAGGCTTCTATTCTGTGGACCAAAAAGAGATGAGCCCGGACAGAAGGTCTGCTCTGAGCGCTTCTTTAGACAATGATTTTTATTATCTGGACGAAGTGAGAAAACAGTATAAACTTCTTTATGCTGATGCGGATCTTGAAGAGATCAACCCGATGAATCTAAAAAGAATGGGTTTTTCTGTTTTCTCCAGATACGTGCTGAAGAACTACCCGTCTCTTGATGCGTATTTTACAGATCTTCTTACCAAGGAGGAGGTCACAGATTTTGCGCAGCTTCGATTGAGATATGGCTATGTCGTGACTTTCTCACAAAGTCTGGTTACTTTGAAACGGGCAAAGGAAGTGTTTGAATTTGAACCCAATCACCTTGTTTCCATTAGAAGGATTGAAAAGCTCGGCGTATCCAAAGAGGATCTGAATGCTTTCTGCAACCAGGTCTATGAATTCGTTGAAGACAGGTCCTTCAATATCAGATCCCTAATGGAAGAAGGGTTTGCTTCACCTTTATTTGAACTTGGTTTTTCTGACATGTTTTACAACGATATTTTGTCTATGGATGGCAGGTTCTATTATTCTTCATTTTATAAGACAACAGTGTTGAGCAAAAAAAAGAAGGACATCGTTATGTCAACATTTCTTAAGGAGGTGGTAGACGAGAATAACGGAGTCGATGTTTACGACTTAATCTCTGAGCTGGAGCATCGTTATGGATGTGTTGTCCCGGATCGCTGGGATCTGATATATAGCGCTCAACAGGCCGGATGTTATCACGATAAAATCATGGATTGTTTATACGTTAGTAAAGATGCTTATTACAAAGATGTTTATGCGGAGGAGTATTAATGAATGCACATGATACACAGCTAGCTGCTCTTCTGAAGGAGATGGAAAAGCTGCATCGAAAGAAACTATTATCCATGAATTTGCCCGAGAACTATTTTGAGCCCGGAGAAATGGAGTACCTTGATCAATACGATGCAGTATTTTTCGACGGAGATAATACATGGAGTATTTCCTTCGAGGTAAAAGGCACTCAGTATGAAGGAAGGACGGAGGAGATTGAAAGGGTTCATGTCGGGGATCCTGTGATTGTGTTGCGAGATAAAGAAAATCTCTATAACCCCAACAATTTCAGGATTATGTCTAATAAAAAAAGAGACCTCGGGAATATGCCTGCGGAACTCTGTAATGTTATTGCGCCTCTGTTTGATGAAGGGCGACTGCAATTGACTCTTGCGAATGTCAGCTTTGTTGAACCGATTTCTGCAAGGAACAGATATGCTAGAAAAGCTGTTTTGTTCATAACTGTGAAAGTCGTCATGGATCTCGTAAATAAAACGTAGGATAGGACGGCACATTATTATATTACGAATTCATTATTAATATGGTAGTAAGACAGATTGACGAAGGGGGAATACCCAGATGAGTTTTTGGGAAAAACTGTTCGGAAAAGGAAGAAAAGATCAAGACACTTCTACTGAGCCTGAAGGTAAACAGCTTGGGTTGTCGCATTGTTCGGAACCTTCCCGGAAGCCCGAACCGCCTAAACATGTGCTTGATGATTATGATCATGCAGAATTTGAGATACAAGGGACGGTTCTTGTAAAGCATAACCGGCAGCCGAAAAGACCTAGGATCGTTGTCCCGAACGGGGTTACCGAGATCGGAACACGCTCTATAGATGGATCGGCCAATATAAAGAGCCTGACTATCCCCTCATCGGTCGAAATTGTTCGTTCGTACGCGATGGTGCATTCTGTCTCTCCTTTTAAAGAGATCTTTGTAGAAGGAGCTAACACTATATTTGAGCCGAATTCGATCAACTTAGCATATGAGGGATGTGTTTATGCCATTGAAGGCAGCCCTACCTGGAACAGCTTGCATAATGCAAAAGGAAAATATGACTTTTATAAGATAAAACCCTATTTTCCTCAGGAGAAAAGCGAAGAGCAGCTTTTTGTATTTAGCGGGGATACGATCAAAAAGGCTCCTAGAGTCACACTCCCGGCTCATCTGATGATACCGGCTGTAGTTGAAGGGAAACAAGTTAAAAAGATAGAAAATCTAAAAGGCTTAAAGGATGTAGAGGAGCTGGAATTCGGCGAGGGAATAGAAGAGATCAGTGGGTTTATTGAGTGCGCCAAACTGAAGAAAGTTCGTTTCCCCTCGACGCTAAAGAGGATCAATGAGGGATCCTTCAAAGGATGCAAGGAGCTGGCGGAGGCCATTTTTCCCGCAGGACATGTATATATTGCCTCACAATGCTTTGATAATTGTCCATCGCTGAGAAACGTGGTGTTCTCTACGCCTGCTGACATGCGTATCGCGGACTCATTTGTAGACACGCCATGGAGGGAAACGATTTCTGATCCGTGGGTATTTGGGGATACGTTGATGTACTACCGCGGTTGTCCGGACGATTATATTGTGCCGGAAGAGATCCATGCGATCGGCGCGTTCGCATTTTATCAGACAGGGATCAGACGTATCACGCTTCACAGGCAGGTCTCTCGGATCGAAAAATGTGCGTTCCTGGAAACGGAATTGGAATCCATTGACTTTGCAGGAAGTTCTCCTGTTATGGCTAGTCAGGTATTTGGAACTTGCAGACAGCTGACCGAGGTGGTGATCCCGGAAGGGATTAAAGATATTCCCCTTTGGTGCTTTGCCAATTGCGAGCGCTTGTCCTCTGTAGTACTCCCTAGGGGATTAGAAAAGATCGAAACCGGCGCATTCAGTGAATGTAGGAGCCTCGCTTCGATCACGATCCCTCAAACGGTAACGGAGATCCAGCGGTGGGCTTTTAAAAACACTGCTATCAGTAATGTAACGGTTCCCTCCGGTGTAAACGCAAACTATTATAGTCGCGACCTTGAGGAGGTCTTCCCGAAATCTGCGAATGTTTGGGAGGGAAAAAAACTGATTCAGAATGCAGTAACGGAATCGGAAACAAACAGCACTGCTTCTGAAGGCGGCGGAAACTCCACGGTGAGCAAGAAAGAATACAGACTGACAGACTCACTCATCCTCTCTTTGGATAGGGGATATTACTATGAAGAGCAGAAAACAGAAAAAAACGATGAGGAGGATGAAAGCGGTTCAGGGATCCTGGCAGGAGGAACCGTTGGTCAGGGTAGATACAAAGATGCTGACTCAGGGAAAACCCGGTACAAAAATGATGTAGTTTTCAAAGTGTTTGAGGCGGGAGAAGGCGCGGAAATAGAACATGTCGGAATCGTTCCTGGTGCTTACTATTCAGGCTCTTCAGATGATGCCAAGTTTAATTACGTGGATACTTCTCTTATCCTTTTCGGCGTGAAGATCACGACTTATATAATTGAGTTCGTGAAGAAACTGAACAGCGGCTGTTATCTTGACATAATCAATACGATAACAGTAAACGGTAATGATGAGGTTGATAAAAAAATCACTGACGCTTTGGACTATATGCTGAAGGTGATCCCAATGTTCTGTGAGAACGGGAAACCGATCGAAATTGAGAAGATATCCGGAAAGAAACTGTGGAAAGCACTGCAGACAAAGAATGATGTTTCAAAATCAGAAAAGAAGAAAGCCCAAAAAGCCGTAGCTTCATCTGGCGCAGCACGTACGGGGCTCACTTACAGCAGAAACGTCGTGCGTATAAACAGGGAACTATCGGTTGAGATTCCGGACGGGATGGTCTGGTCCACGGACAAGAATGAGATCGGTTCCAGAAAACTGATCGTTTATTACAAAGATGAGAAGAACGATTATTATCTGAACGTCCATCAGGAAGAGGACTACGATATCAATGTTCCTTACGGTGCACCTGAGTCGTTTACGATCCAGGAGGGTTTTTCCCTTAATGGGAGGGTGGATCTCTCCCAAAAGAAAACACGCGAGTCGATAATGCAATTGATCGATGAAAAGCTAGGCTTTCTTGTCAGCGGCGAATTAACTGCTTTGAAAGAAACCGATAAACTGATGATATGTTATAAGAATAGCGATAATCAGACTCAGCATTTCATCGTGACACCGGAGAATATGTATATAGGACAGATCTGGATCAATGATGCAGCGGATCCTATTCCCTATGTGGAATCATTCCTTTCACATGTGAGGAGCAATGAGGAGGAAAATGTTGCGGCAGAAGAGCAGTCGGATTTTGTCCTTCCTACTTACAATGAAGGAAAGACGAACCAGGCAGGCGGACTGATAGTGCCCGTTCCAGATCAGATGCTGTCATTTGCGGATGAAAAAAAAGCAGAGATGGAGCGTGTCGCAGGGAAGGCTGAAAAAGGGGAGTACGGCGATATGGCTGACACAATGCTTGAAGCCTCGGAAATGAGTTACTCGGGGTACGAGGACAAGTTCCTGTTTTTGGCGATTTCAAAAGACAGAAACAGAGGTTTTAATAATTATCAGGATGCCTATTGCTCTATCAACATCCGGAAGGACAGTCTGGAACAGAACGAATCGCTCTGCAAATTATGGGAACGCGGAAAGGAAGAAGAGCGAAGAGGTCAGCTCAGAGAGTGGATCTACACAAATTTCAGCGAAGATCACGTGATCCATTACAAAAATCTTGGGGAAAGACTGGAAGCTGTCTATGTTATGGGAAACGAAGGGGAAGATCGCGGAGATTATTGGTGTTCGTACTACGCTGTGATTCTTCATGATGATACGGTTTATCAGGTCAACATGTTCTTCAATGCGAAGGAGAATCAGGCTCTGTTTGAGAAAACGATGGACGAATGGATCAGCCGGGTGCGCGCGGGGGAGAAAGAAAAGGTCGGCTCAATGATGGAAGAGATACGGAAGGCGGAGCTAGGGCCGTATGCAGGAGCCAACGGAAAGATCGATGCGGTTGAGACTTCGAGACTGTTCTCACAGGATGTGCTGTTCTTTAATGATGAAGATCTTTCTTTTGACGGAAAACACCATAAAGCGGTCGGCCTCCAGTTGAATGCGGAAGAGATGGACAATCACCCGCTGATAAAAGAAAATTACCAGCGAATCGGCAATGAAGTCATGGATCTTCTTAAATATGTCGAGCAGAACGATAAACTAATCATTTCCAAAAACAGGATACATGAGGACCTGCTGCCGATGACCAGAAATGACCCGGCGACAGGTATAACATTCATGGACTTCTGCGCATGGCATTTGCTTTTGTTCGCTGTCGAGAATGAGGATGGACATAAGTACATGTGCACAGTAGAGCCAAACCTTATCAAGGGGATCCCGAATGCATACGATTACGTTGCAGAGTTCTTAAAGACACTTCTGGCATACAACGGGTATACAGGAGATTTCACGCTCAGAGCCATTCTTACCATTTCAGCAGATCTGATCGGAAACAGGATCAATGATTCTGTTGCGGGGGCTGATGAGCCGAAATCTCTCAAGATCATCGAAGTCAAAGGTGAGAGTTAAACTGAGAGACCTATAAATATATGCCCATAATGTGGACAATAAGATCTTTTATACTTCACTGTTTCCTTTATGGGGAGCGGTAAAGGAAACAGGAGAGCCTTTTTGGGCGGTTGGATAAACAGATTGAAACTTCAGTAATTTGAGTTATTAGTGAGGGAAAGATATGGCGAGTCAAAAAGTGTTTCCGCGAGGAAGAGGGGAACAGTATTTTACAAAAGATGAGAATGGGAATGATGTTCAGATCGGCAAGTATGCTTTTGAGAACCAAAAAAACCTGGATAGCATCACTATTCCGGAAAGTGTGACTCAGATCGGGCTCAGCGCATTTAAAGGATCTTCTTTGAAATCTATTACATTTGAAGGGGAGCTTGTTTCGCTCGGAGATAAGGCTTTCCAATACTGTAAATCGTTAAGAAACATAGCTGTTCCTGAAGGCGTAAAAAAGATAGGGAAGAATACGTTCGAAGAATGCAGCGGTCTTAAAAGTGTTTCATTCCCGAGCACTCTGCGCAATATCGGAGATGAGGCTTTTCTAAACTGCAAATCGTTGAAAAGTATTGAAATACCTAATGGCGTGACCAAGATAGGCTGGAGTGCTTTTAAAGGGTGTACCTCTTTGGAGCGTGTCGTTCTTCCTGACAGTATCAAGAATATCGAGTCCAGCGCTTTTGAAGGTTGTAGCAAACTGAAAAGCGTCAGACTCCCGAATAAGCTGGATGTCATCGAAGCTACTGTGTTCAGCGGCTGCAAGTCGCTGACAGACATAGTGCTTCCGGATGGTCTAAAGAGAATCAGATTCAGAGCTTTCGAGGGATGCTCTTCTCTGCGTGGTTTGGAAATTCCGAAAAGCGTAGAAGAGATCAGCGATGGTGCTTTTACAGGATGCACCGGTCTCAGCACTAATGATGACAGTGAATTGACAATCGTTAATGGCGTTTTAAGTGCTTGCTCTGAAAAAGCAGTAGAAGTCACTGTCCCGGATAATGCGAAAAAGATCGGCCGGCGTGCGTTTGCGGACTGCAAATCACTGAAAAAAGTATATATTTCTGACAGTGTGACCGAAATAGGCTGGAATGCTTTTGAGGAATGCTCTTCCCTTGAGGGAATCGTCATTCCTGACAGTGTGAAAGAAATAGGAAATAATACTTTTTCAGGATGTTCTTCTTTAAAGAACGTGATCCTGCCTAAGAGTCTAATGTCTATTTCCGGTTCTATGTTCAAATACTGCACATCACTGGAATGCATAGCGATCCCTGACGGTGTGACCGAAATTGACTCAGAAGCGTTTAAAGGGTGCAGTTCTTTGCGTGAGGTTATTATTCCGGACTCATTAGTCGATATAAGCTGGTGCGCATTTGAGCATTGCGCATCACTTTGCGAAATCATTATTCCGGAAAGCGTAACGACGATAGATAGGGAAGCATTCAAGGGATGCAAAGGACTGGCAGATGAAAATGGACTGGTGATCGTAAACGGTACGTTATTTGACTACAATGGCAGTGAAGTTTCACTGAGTGTACCAGACAACGTTCACAGTATAGACAATTATGCTTTTGACTGGAGAAGTACCGGAGACATCCTGAAAAGCATCAGTGTTCCGGACAGCGTTACTGAAATAGGAGACAGTACATTTCTTAATTGTAGAGGGCTGCAGGATTATCTGCTGAGAGTTACCTGGCCGCGTGGAGTAGAGATCTCTTTCGGCCAGAAGATCAAGGAAGGCGTCAACGCCACGGTAAATCTGCATCTGGAAAAGGACAAGGATTATATCAAAGCTGTAGAAGATGGATATCTGACAAAGAAACAGATCAGCAGGATCGCACTGCTGCGAATCACGGACAGCGTGAATGTGCCGGATAAGGACAGCTATGATTTTTATCTGGATATTGTGAAAAAGAACCGTAGCGCAATGGCGGAAGAAGCGGTGCGCAGACAGGACATGGATGCTGTCAGCATTTTGAACGGACTCGGAATACTTGATCTTTCCGCTTTTTCTAAACTTGTCGATAAGATCGTTTCTGAAGGAGATACTGAACTTTCCGCATTTGTTCTGGACCTGAGAGAACAGCTGTTCGGGCAAGAAAGAGTACAGTCCTATCAAGACAGAAAAATAGACAGATCTTTGTCTTTTAAAGCTCCTACGGTAGAAGAATTGAAGAATCTTTGGAAATTCAGTGACAACGGAGACGGAACTCTGACAGTATGCGCGTATAAAGGGGAGGAGCAGGAAATCTATATCCCTTCTGTGATCGGGAAAAAGAAAGTTGTTTCCGTAAAAAAAGAAGAACCAAGCGGGTGGTTCTCTGAAAGTAAAAGATTTGCTCCAAATGCAGAACTTATCTCTGTTCACATTGCTGACGGGATAAATGAAATACAAAATGACACTTTCAGGGACTGTACATCACTTGAAACAGTAGACATTCCCGACAGTGTCCAAAGTATCGGAAGGCAGGCATTTTACGGCTGCACTGCTTTGAAAGGGATCAACATACCGGATGGTGTAAATAGTATCGATAGCGGTACATTTGAAAACTGCTCTTCCCTGAAACAGATCTCTATTCCTGAAAGTGTTCAGCTGATTGACTACGATGCATTCAGAAAATGTTCTGCATTAACTGATGTGATCATACCCAACAATGTGGAGATGATACGGGACCGTGCATTTCAAAACTGTTTTTATCTTGAACGTTTAGTTTTTCCTCAAAACCTGAAGAACATTGGCGAAGAATCGTTTTCCGGATGCAAAAATCTAAGTGAAGTCATCATCACCGATGAGCAGCTGGTACGCTGTGCCAAGATCTTCCACGATACGCCATTTTTCCGGTCTCTATTAGATGAGCAGGGGCTGCTTATTGTTCAGAGCGATCTTATTGCATGCGATGATAAAGCGGTCAGTGTTACCATTCCGAATGGAGTGGCCCGAATCGCTGATAATGCGTTTAAAGACTGTTCCAGGCTGAAAGGGGTCAAGATTCCGGACAGTGTTACTGAGATCGGACGTTCTGCTTTCTGCAATTGTCAGTCACTGACTGAAATAGATATTCCTAAGAGCGTGCAGAAGATTGGAAAGTGGGCTTTCTCAGGGTGTGAACAACTGAAACAGATCGTTATTCCCAACGAAGTGAAAGAGATAGGTGAAAATGCATTTGGAAGCTGCTCTTCTTTGAAGAAGGCTGTTCTTCCGAACGGATTGACGGAAATTAAAATGTCCACTTTTTCACAGTGTACTGTCCTGACTGAAATCAACATTCCGGAATCAGTTGAGGGTATTAGCCTTAATGCGTTCGAAGGGTGTTCTTCTTTGCAAAAAATAGTTATTCCTTCAAACACAAAAACAATATGGGGAAGCGCATTTGAGAATTGCAGTTCTCTGGTGAGTGTATTGTTTTCGGACGGCTTGGAAGAGATCGGTTTTTCCGCGTTCAGCAGATGCCGTGCATTAACAGAAATAGAAATTCCGGGAAGCGTGAAAAAAATCGGCACATATGCATTTGCGGGGTGTGATTTATTATCCAAGGTCGTGATTTCAGAAGGGGTAGAAGAGATAAAGGAACAGGCATTTTCGAATTGTCCGTCACTAAGACCGGTTCGCATTCCTTCCAGTGTCTCATATCTGGCAAAAGACGCATTTGACAAGAATGTGGAGATCATCCGGGAAGGAGCGAATCAGTATATCGTCTCGATTGAAGGTACTGGCTACGAAGGACGGAATGAGCGGATAGAACATGTCAAAGTCGGAGACAAACTGATTCTGAAAGAGGATCGCCACAATAAGTGGTATACACCGGTCGCCATAGAGGTGTTCAATGAGAAGGAAGAGACGTTAGGCTATCTCAGCGCCTATCCTTATCCACTCGATACTATTGCCAAGGAACTGCCTAAAATGAATGCGTATGTCCATTCGGTAACACCGCTTTCTGCCAGGGGCAAAAGAGCGAAATATGCTCTGATGGAAGTTTGCATCTGTCCCGATAAAAAGTGAAGCGGAGAAAGAGCAACACAGAAAACTTTGAAAATGGGTACTATAAATTGCGGGACACCTGGTTTATTCGCAGAAAGCTATGCACTTGATCAAGGCGGTCTTTTTGAGGAGATACAGGACTGAGGAATAATCTATAAGTGATAAGCACTCTATAACTATTTGATATCGACACAGGAGACAGAATGGCGGATAGTTCTGATAAAAATGGCAGAATGGACAAACTGGCACGGGACGTGCTGGTCTTGTCGCGCAACACATTGCTGGTGAACCTGCGTTTTCTGGACATGGCACTGAGCCGATTTGCATATGTCCCGTCCTCTTATGCATATCCCGCAGGGACAGACGGAGAGGTACTGGCATATAACGCAAAGGAAGTGCTGCTGAAATACAAGCAGGAAAAAGAGGAGATGACGCGCTGCTATCTCCACATGGTATTTCATTGCGTTTTCAGGCACATGTTCATCCACACGCTCGTCAACAGGGATTACTGGGATCTCGCATGCGATATCGCGGTTGAGGCGGTGATCAACGAACTGGGGATCAGGTCTGCGGAGACGGAGCGGTCCAGAAGGCAGCAGTCCACGCTGTCGGAGATACAGAAGAAAACGAAGTTCCTTACGGCAGAGAAGATCTACGCGTATCTGCTTGATAGCAAACCTGGAGACCAGGAGATGATCCGGTGGAACGAGCTGTTCCGGCAGGATCACCATTACCTGTGGTACATGACGGACGAGGAAAAAGCCTCCGCTCTTGGCCGAGGTCAGCAATCCGGTGAGGTCGAACAGTCCCAATCGGCGTCGGGAGGGCAGGATAACGGTGAAGGAGAGGGCAAAGAGCAGGAAGGCTTAGGAAGTGCGTCTGAGCAGGATAGTGTCGGAACATCCGCGGAAGAAGAATGGAAGGCAATCTCGGAGCGCATGCAACAGGATCTCGAGACTTTTTCCAAAGACCGGGGAGACAAAGCCGGAGGACTCGTCCAGAGTCTGGCTGCTCTGAACCGCGAGAGATACGACTACGAGTCCTTCCTGAAGAAATTCTCTGTATTGGGCGAGAAGATGAAGATCAACGACGACGAGTTTGATTACGTCTTCTATACATATGGGCTTAACATCTATAAGAACATGCCCCTAATCGAGCCACTCGAGTACAAGGAAGTAAAGAGTATCAGGGAGTTCGTGATTGCCATCGATACTTCCGGATCGGTGTCAGGGGATGAGGTGCAGTCATTCATCAACAAGACCTACAACATCATGAAAAGCACCGAGAGCTTCTTCACGAAGATTAACGTGCACATCATCCAGTGTGATACTGTGATCCAGGAGGATGCGAAAATCACCAGCCAGGAAGAGTTCGACGAGTATATAAAGCATATGACGCTGAAAGGTTTCGGCGGAACGGACTTCCGTCCTGTGTTTAATTATGTAGACAGAATGATCAGAGAAAAGGAGTTCAGAAATCTCAAAGGTCTGATCTATTTCACGGACGGATATGGGATATTCCCGGAGAAAAAGCCGGAATACGAGACGGCTTTCGTGTTCGTTCGGGACAATTATGAAATCCCGGAAGTGCCCACGTGGGCGATCAAACTGGTGCTGGAACCGGAAGATCTTTGAGAAGGCAGAGTGAAAGCAAATCGGAAACAAAGGATAACAAGATAAAGGAACGGAAGACGCTATGAATATCAAGGAAGCGAAAAATGAGATCAAACAGGCGATTGAGGCGTATTTCACTAAGAATGAATACGGTGAGTATGTGATCCCCACCGAAAAACAGCGCCCGGTATTTCTGCTTGGGGCTCCCGGCATCGGGAAAACGGCGATCATGGAGCAGATCGCGCAGGAACTCGGAGTGGCGCTGGTATCCTATTCCATGACGCACCACACAAGGCAGTCCGCGCTCGGTCTGCCCTTCATCGTCGAGAAGGAATACGGCGGAGAGAAATACAATGTGTCGGAGTATACCATGAGCGAGATCATCGCCTCGGTATACGACACGATGGAGCGCTCCGGTCTTAAGGAGGGCATTCTCTTCCTGGATGAGATCAACTGCGTTTCGGAAACGCTGGCACCTTCCATGCTGCAGTTCCTGCAGTATAAGGTGTTCGGCAGGCACAGGGTACCGGAAGGATGGATCGTCGTCACTGCCGGAAACCCGCCGGAATACAACAACTCAGTCCGTGAATTTGATATCGTCACCTGGGATAGGCTGAAGCGGGTGGACGTGGAGCCCGATTACGACGCATGGAAGGAATACGCGCTGCGGACCGGAACGCATCCCGCAATCACGACGTACCTGGAGATCAAGAAGGACAAGTTCTATTCCATCGAGACGACGGTGGACGGCAAAAGCTTCGTCACCGCCAGAGGATGGTCCGACCTCTCCGAGATGATCAAGCTCTACGAGCAGCACGGATTCAAGGTCAACGAGGGACTCGTCATCCAGTATCTGCAGAATAAAAAGACCGCGAAGGATTTCGCGATCTACTACGATCTTTTCAACAAGTACAGGTCCGACTATCAGGTGGACAAGATCCTGAAAGGAAAGGCCACGGAAGAGATCAGGGAACGGGCGCGGAAAGCGAGATTCGACGAGCGCCTCTCCCTGATCGGCATGATTCTGGACGCCGTCACGCAGGAGATCAAGGATGTCATTGACAGCGAAGCCGTGACCAAGAGTGTGCTCGAGTCGCTGAGGGCCGTCAGGATGGAGATCGCCCGCCCAGGTTCGGACATCTCGAAAGCCATCGAAAAACAGATTGGCCTCAAGAAGAAACAGCTGTCTTCCGGGAAGACGGCGCAGACGCTTTCCGTGAACGATCAGCATATCCTGAAGGACGCGGTCGCGGTCCTTGAGGAGCAGCAGGGACTCCTGATTAGGGAGCGCCCGTCCGCGGCCGAAGCGGGGTTCAAGCTCCTGTACGACGATTACAACAACAGGCAGAAACAGTTCAAGAAGAAGGTCGAGGATGGGAAGAAGGTTCTCAGCAATATGTTCGGATTCCTGGAAGAGGTGTTCAGCGAGGGACAGGAGATCCTGATCGTCGTCACCGAGCTGACCATCAACTACTACACCGTCCAGTTTATTTCCCATTACGGGTGCAAGGAATACTTCGAACACAACAAGGAACTGCTGTTCTATGAGCGTCAGAAGGAGATCATCGCCGAACTGGAAGACCTCACGCTGGAGGGATAATCGGCTGTCGCCCGACCGGGATCTGTTCATACCCGGGCAGAAGATGCCGCAGGGCTGGCGTAAAGTGCATGTCGGAAGAAAGGGGTAAGAGGAATCTTTTTCCTGCCTGTCCCGATGAGAACGAAGAAAGGAATATCAGAGATGGCAAAGATGGATTATGTGACGCCGGGGTTTACAAAGATCGATTTTGAGGACAACTTTTTCGTGACGACGGAACTGGATAAGTTCAAGAACTTAGAAGTAAAAGAATATATCGAGAGCCTGGGAGGCGTCATTAAGAACTCTGTGGCGAAGACGACGAACTACTTAATCTATGGAGACGGGAAAGAAGAGACGACGAAATACAAAAAGGCGCTGGAGTTGGCACAAGAAGGAACGGAAATCAAGATTTTACCACTTAGCTTGTTTTATGTTTTGCGCAAAGGGAAAGAAATAATTGAATTCGGAGCATATCCTTTCAAGAGTAACAACAAGAGCATACCAATTAAATGGATGGTTTTGAAGAGAGAAAACAATAAAGCACTACTCCTCTCCGCTTACAGTATTGATGTGAAACCGTATAACAGTAGGGCAAAAGCCACAGTTACTTGGGAGACGTGCACACTGCGAAAATGGCTTAACGAAGACTTTTATGATAAAGCATTTTCGGAAGAGGAAAAGAAGAGAATCTGTCTGACAGACATTGACAACTCGGATGATCAAGCAAATCAAACAACAAACGGTAACTATACGGAAGATAAGGTGTTTCTTTTGTCGGTTTTAGAGGCAAAAACACTATTGACGGAAACAATACAGCGACAAATGGTATGGACTCCGTTTGCAAGACGAAAGTATAACACTTTGTCTTTGATTTCAGAAAGATGGTGGCTGCGGTCTCGTGGCGACTATACTTTTAGCGCTAAAGGCGTAACAGGTTATGGCAAAATCTGCGACATCGACTATGACGTTTACAACGGAGGCTACGGTGTTTGTCCCGCTTTATGGATCGATCTGAAATCTGAGACCGAATGATCTGAAATCGGTCCATAACTGAAAAGTATGAAAATCCCCGGTTCCGGTGCTGCCGGATCCGAAAAACTGTAAGGAGCAACAAGAATGGCAAAGATGGATTATGTAACGCCGGGACTCACGAGAATCGAGTTCGAGGACAGTCTTTTCGTGACGACGGAACTGAGCGGGGACGAAAATCTGGAAGTCAAGGGATATATCGAGAGCCGTGGCGGGATCATCAAGAATTCCGTGACGAAGACCACCGATTACCTGATCTACAAAGACGGGGAAGAGGAGACGACGAAGTACAAAAAGGCGCTGGAACTGATCCGGGACAAGGGGCTGGAGATCAGGGTGCTGCCGCTGAGTCTGTTTTCGGAGGTGGGCGTCGGAGAAGGGGTCATGGAGTTCGGCAGTTATCCCTTCGAAGAGGACGGAATCAGGAAACCCATCCGGTGGATCGTCCTGAAGAGAGAAAAAGAGAAAGCGTTGCTCCTTTCCGCGTACGGGATCCGCGACAGACGGTACAACGAAAAGAGGGAGGACGTCACCTGGGAGACGTGCACGCTCCGCAAATGGCTGAACGGAGATTTCTACAACGACGCGTTCACGGAAGAGGAAAAGAAGAGGATCCTCCTGACAGAGGTGAGGAACGAAGACAATCCAAGATACAAAACGCCGGGCGGGAACGACACGGAGGACCGGGTGTTCCTGCTGTCGCTCGGTGAAGCGGAGCGGTATCTGCCGAAAACCTTTCTGAGTCAAAGAATGGTGACGCCGTATGCGAAAAAACATGGCGCGTATACTTCCGGCCTAGGCACTTGCTGGTGGTGGCTGCGGTCGCCCGGCAGCGGTCCGTGCGGCGCCGCCTCCGTCTACCACAACGGCGACATCAGCGTCCGCGGCCTCGTCGTGAACTACAGAGACAACGCAGTTTGTCCCGCTTTATGGATTGATCTGGAATCTGAGATCGAATGATCTGAGATCGATCCATGCGCCGCAGGCGCAAAAATCCATGAGCGGATAAAGAAGTAAGACCATCCGGGGACGTAAAGGAGAAAAAGAAAAAATGGGACGCAGTCTGATGATCGATACTCAGGATCCTCCGAAAGTATTGTTTGTAGGCAACGGACTTCTGCTGCTGGGCAAGAACGGAACGGGATGGTCAGAGCTGCTCGGGTCGCTGTACACGGACGGCAGGACCGTACCGGGGCTCGGGAGGATCCCGAGCGCCATGCAGCCGGAGGCCATCCGGGGCACGGACGTTGAAACGGTCCAGGACCTGACGGCGTACTGTCTGGACAGCCGGGAGCCGCACGGTATCCTGAAAAAACTCGTTTTCATGGATTTCGACGCGATCCTGACGACGAACTATACCTATGAGATCGAGGACGCCCTGTCCGGCGGCAGATGGACGGAAAGCAGAAGGAGGCGCTGCCACACGACGCTCTACGGCAGTCCGCAAGTTCTGTATAACACATACAAATGCAATCTCATCAGGGACGTGAACGGACGGGAGATCCCGGTGTTTCACATTCACGGCGAACTGGCGCGCAGGCGTTCCCTGATCCTGAGCTATTACAGCTACGCGGACGCGGTCTATCATCTGATCGAGATGAACAAGAGAAGGAAGAATGATTACGAAGAGCATCAGCTGTCCGCTGCGCCGCTGAACTGTCAGGGGTGGCTGGACTACTTCCTGATGGGCGAGGTCTTCGCGGTCGGGTTCGGATTCGATCTTTCCGAATTCGATATCTGGTGGGCGGCGGAGCGGAAGAACCGGGAACACGCAATAAACGGATCGCTGCACGCGTATATGATCTCCGAAAAGAGAGATACCGCGAAATCTTCGATGCTGAGAGCGATGGGGATCGATGAAAGATTTTTCAGAGTGCGGGACAAACAGTACGGCAAAGCATATGAGGCGGTGCTGGAAGACATCCTGGAGTGCCTACGGTAATGATACAGAACAGCGATTCGACAGAAGGAGAAACCTGATATGGCAATGATGGATTATGTGACTCCGGGGATCACGAAGATCGAGTTCGAGGACAGTCTTTTCGTGACGACAGGACTGGATGGGGACGAAAACAAGGAAGTCAAAGAATTTATCGAAAGCAGGGGCGGGCTCATAAAAAACTCCGTGACGAAGACTATCGATTACCTGATTTACAAAGACGGTGACGAGGAGACCGCAAAATACAATAAAGCGCTCGAACTGATCCGGGACAAGGGCTTGGAAATAAGGGTGCTGCCGCTGAGTCTGTTCCCGGAGGCGGGCATCGGGGAAGGGGTCATGGAGTTCGGCAGCTATCCCTTCGAAGCGGACGGAACCAGGAAGCCGGTCTGGTGGATTGTCCTGAAAAAGGAGAACGGGAAAGCTCTGCTGTTATCCATGTATGGTCTGGACGCAAAACAGTACAACGAAGAGTGGGAAGCCGTCACTTGGGAAACATGCACGCTCCGGAAATGGCTGAACGAAGACTTCTACAACGAGTCGTTCACGGAAGAGGAAAAGAAGAGAATCTGCCAAACGGCGGTCGTAAACAAGGACAACCCGTGGTATAGAACCCCGGGCGGGAACGACACGGAGGACCGGGTGTTTCTGCTTTCGTTCGGTGAAGCGGAGCGGTATCTGCCGAAAACTTTTTCGCGTCAAAGGAAGCCGACGCCGTTCGCGAAAGAATGCGGTGCGTCTACTTATGACGGTGGCAACTGTTGGTGGTGGCTGCGGTCGCCCGGCGACAATCCGTACAACGCCGCGCGCGTCAACTTTGACGGCTACATCAGCGACAGCGGCAACAGCGTGAATAGCAGCAGTCGCGCCGTTTGTCCCGCTTTATGGATCGATCTGGGATCTGAGATCGAATGATCTGAAATCAATCCATGCGCCGAAGGCGCAAAATCACCGGTCCCGGCTCCGCCGGGACCGGACGATCCGAAAGAGAGGTATCTGTCATGGGTGAAAGGACCGTCACATTCGATAGAAACGCAAAAGAGATCGACAAAAAGATCGCGGCGATGCCAGATCTCGAAGAGGTCGTCGTGGAGGAAGGCAATCCGGATTTTCTTTCCAAAGACGGACTGCTGTTCAGAAAGGACGGGAAGAAGATGGTCGCCTGCCCGAGAGGGCGGACGGAATGCAGCGTGCCGGAAGGGACGACCTTTATCCGGAACCTGCAGGATTGCGGAAAACTGAAAACGCTCTTCATTCCCAAAACGGTCTCGGATATCGGGAAAGCGTTTTTCAGCGGATGTGTTTCGCTGGAAAAAGTCACTGTCGACGGGGCGAAACTGAAGTTCAAGACGGAGCACTTCGGGAAGGAAGGCATTCCGGAGAAGCTTTTGCCCGGGATCCTGGATCTGGCCAAAAACCTGTCCCCGGACGCAGTCTCCTCGTATGTCCTGGACAACAGCGCCTGGAAGAAACTGCCTGCGGAGACCGTCGTGAGGCTCTATCTGCTTTATTACAGCAAATCTCTGGAGACGCATTATGACCCTGTGGTCAGCCAGGTCGGAGAGGACGTGTTTGCCGGCCTCATCGTCAGGACCCTGCGGAACGGTCCGTCCAAAAAGGAAAAAGAAGCTGCCGCGAAATTCCTGCTCCGTTACGGCGGCAGACTCAGCAAAGAGAACCGGAAGGATCTGGACGCCTGTATCGCCGGACAGGAGATCAGTCCTGGCCGGGAGGGAAAAGACGGACCGGATGCATCTGCACGCAACGGAATCTCGCGGGCAGCCGCGGAGAAGAAAGTGGCGGATATCTTGGACGGCGACGCCTGGAAGGAAATGCCAGCGGAGACCGTCGCAAGGCTCTATCTGGTCTGTTACAGCAGATCCATGGAGAACCGTTTCGAGCCGGTGGTCAGCGGGATCGGAGCGGATGTGTTCGCCGGTCAGATTATTAAGGCCATGCAGGAGGATCCTTCTAAAAAGGAGAAGGAAGCGGCGGCAAAGTTCCTCCTCCGGTACGGCGGCAGACTCAGCGAAGAGAACCGGAAGGGGCTGGACGCCCGGGTCGGCGGTCCGGAGCTCCGTCTGGAACAGGAAGAGATCGACGCGCTGGATATCATCGCGGGACGCCCGGTCTCGATGACGCCGGCGGAGAAGAAAGTGACGGAGCATATGGTCTCGGCCGGACTCAACACGAAGAGCCTGGAGAAACGTCTGAAAGAGTATTTCGGCCTTACTTTCAAGGATCTGCCGGAAGTGAAGGACGCGGAGGGAAGAACGGCGCCTGACTTCGTGTTTGCGTGGCTGCTGATCGCTCACGGCGCGACGGACGATTACAAACAGAGGGACGATACGTTCTATGATGTACCCGGCGTCCGCCCGGAGGCTGCGGAGGTGGTCTCTCTGCTTGACCCGGACTCCTTCCACGGAGCACTGATGAAGCTTGCGGATACGTATCTTGAGAAATATCAGACCAAAAAGGTGAAATATATCAGCCAGCCGTTCTGCCGTTACGCGGACGAGAAGATGATGGCGGCGCTGACCGGACGCGCGCCGAAGTGGAGCACCTCCACGTCCGGTGATGCCGCTCCTCCGCTGTACCAGCTGAGGAAGGCTGCCCTTTACAGCGATACACGCGCGGCCATGATGTTCGCGGACCGCTTTCACGACCTGAGCGCTTATGCAGGCATGCGGAATATGAGCGCGGAGGAGTTCCGGGACCGTTATCTTTCCGATACCGGACTCGATGAGGACGGGGGAAAATCCTACGATCTCGGCAACCGGACGGTCACGGCAAGGCTTCAGAGCGATCTGAGTTTTCTGGTGGAACTGCCGGACGGGAAAACGGCGAAGTCCCTGCCGAGGAAAGGGGCGGACCCGGCGAAATACGAAACGGCGAACGCGGATTTCTCCGAGATGAAGAAAGCCGTGAAGACCATCCTGAAAAACCGGTCGAAGATCTTTTTCAACGCTTTCATGGGAGGTAATTCACGTCCTGCTGATGACTGGAAAACAGTGTATCTCGCAAATCCGGTTTTGCGGATCGCTGCTTCGCGTATCGTTTGGACGCAGGGAAAACGGACGTTTACGGTCCGGGGTAAAGAGCTGACCGACAGTTTCGGGAATCCGTATCAGATGACCGGCAGACCGGTGAAGGTCGCCCATCCGATGGAGATGGATCCGGACGACGTGCGCCGCTGGCAGCTGTATTTCACGTCTCACGGATTAAAACAGCCGTTTGAGCAGGTCTGGGAACCTGTCCGGGATCCGGCGACGATCCGCACGAACCGGTACGAGGGATGCAAGGTCCCTATTGTCTATTTCTCGGGAAGAGAAAAGCACGGGATCCATTCCTACGGTCTGAACTCGTATTCCTACGGTTACGGTTTTTCTCTGGAGGACTGTGACCTTGAGTACAAGTCTCCCGATACGCAGCTGGGTTATTACTGGGCTGAGTCTTCCGCAGTTTTCACGCTGGGGAAGTTCTCGTTCAGAACTTATACGCGGAGAGTGAACCACATCGTCACGATCCTGGACAAAATGACGCTGATCGGCCGCATCCGCAAAGACGATGTGAGCGTCATGAGCATGGTGGACAGTTTTACTCTGGCTCAGATTCTTGAGTTCATCAATATCGCTCAGGAAGCCAACGCGGTCAATCTGTTGATGCAGCTGATGGAATACAGGAACACACATTTCACGGACTACGATCCGATGGATGAACTGACGCTGGAATGGTGAAAAGACCGGTAGCGAATTCGTTTTAGCAGGGGGAGTTGTTGTATTGTGATTATCGGAAAAGGTCATCCGACTGGATGACTCAGGTCCGAAAACAACGTAAGTATTATTAATCTGAAGATTGTTTGTGAAGAATAGGAGGATAGAGCATGGGCAATTCCAAGGATTTTGTAATTGAAGAGGGAGTTCTGACTGATTATCAGGGCGATGGCGGGAATGTAGTTGTACCTGACGGTGTGACAGAGATCGGCATGAAGGCGTTCTTGGGATGCAGCAAACTGACGAGCATCACGCTCCCGGAAAGCGTGACAGAAATAGGATGGGGTGCTTTCTCTGGATGTAGTAGCCTGACAAGCGTTGTGATTCCGGAAAGCGTGGTGCAAATCGGAGGGGAAGCGTTTAAGGACTGCAGCAGTTTGACGAGCATAGTGATCCCAAAGGGCGTGACGGAGATTGGAATAAAAACTTTTTCCGGATGTAAGAGTTTAACCCAAATAGAGATACCTGAGAATGTCGTGCGCATCAGAGAATACGCATTTGCAAAATGTGACAGCCTTCAAAAGATCGAAATACATAAATATATGCAATCTATAGACGGTAACGCATTCTTCGGTTGCCTTGGCTTAAAATGTCTCAAAATACATCCGGAATGTAATAAGAAGGCATATGACATTTATGCCAGCCCTATTCATTGCTGTTATAATCTGGAATACCTGTTTCTTTCTGACAATGAAACACAGCCACTGTATACATTGATCGATATCAATGACTATCCTTCAGGTGTAGGCGTTGAATACTCTTTTCAAAAGCGTAGAGAAAGCATCAAGGAGGATCTTAAGGTCATATCCAGAAGTGTCCCGCTGTCTGAGATCCCGTCCAGCAAAAGAGAACCATACGTACGCGGATTCTTAGAGTACTCGGATGAGTACAGGGCAGATATTGCTAAAGGTTATCTGGATTATCTTGGAAGAATGATCAAAAAATGGCAGCCTTATATTACCGGGAATACAAAAGCCCTAAGTTGCGTCTTGCGGAACTGTTTGATCAAAAAGACAATGGTCGACGAATGGCTTGGAGATATTCAGAAGACGGGTGACGCGGAAAAGATCTCTATGATGACGGATTACATCCGAGAGAATTTCGGGGCGGGATTTGAAGAGTATTTCGATAGGATCGAGGCGAAAGAGAAGGAAGAGAAAAAAAGAGAAGCGCAAAAGAAAAACGACGATAAAAAGAAAAAGCAGCTTGAAGAGAAAAGAAAAGATTCGAATGCGGATCTTAAAGATGTTTGGTCTATAAAGAAGCATGAAACAACATGCACTCTTGCCAATTACAAAGGAAGTGCGGAGACCCTGATCATTCCTGAATCCTACGGGGAACTGAAGATCACAATGATCTCCAAGACATATAAGGACAAAGGCTATAACAGTGTAAAAAAGATCGTACTTCCGGATTCTGTAGAGACTTTGACAGATCATTGTTTTTCAAATTGCAAAAAACTGGAGGAGATCCATCTTGGAAAAGGCCTAAAACATATTGGCAAGGAAACGTTTATGGGATGCAGTAAACTTAAAGAGATAGTGATTCCTGAAGGAGTCGGTTTTGTCCCGAAATGGATGTTCCGGGGCTGCGGACATCTGGAGAAGATAGTGTTCGAAAACAAAAAACGCATCGTTTGCGACGATGACAGCAATTTTCTCGGAGGGGCAAGTAAAGCCAAAGTATATGTCCATAAAGGTACAGAACTAATAGATTTTAGGATCAAACCGGAGAGATTTATTTATATTGAGGATGAGCAGAATTTATAAACCCTTTGACCTGGCATATATGTGTGTTCGGTGCTGGTGCATCAGGGATGCTTTGACGCATAGCGCGGTCTGATTTGCGGTGATTCTGACATGAATAAATAAGACAGTTTGAGGTGAAATAATGAGTATTGAAGCAACAACGCAGGAAGAGATAGTTATTAAAAATGCAAACGAAAGCACATCAGCTTTTGCAAGGAAGATCAGAGACTACCTTCTTGAAACATGGGGAATAGACTATATTGAGATTGAGGCAGATGGCGAGACATACTCAAGTGACGAAGAAAAAGTAGAGGATGATGAAGACCTTTATGAGGCCTGCAAAGACCTGGATTCGTACAAAGAAATATCAATATCCCTCCTGTCCACAAATGGGGGTGGACTGACATGGAGACGGGAGCTCTTCATAGACAGTCTTAATGATGCTGATGACCTGAAGGGATATGTAACATATAAAAGTGTTGACTATTATGATGTCGATTCCAAAGTGGATCTGTGTCTGTTCAACAACGATGGACTTCAGTATCCGGTTGCCAGAGAGCAGGATGACATCGATAAGATCAATGATGTTGAGGAATGGTTTGCGTATTCCCCTGTTATAAAGGTATGCTCGCAAAGTGAGGATGAGGAACTGCATGATCTTATTATTGGGAGCCTCACAGGATTGATCGAAGACTATACCGATGCTGATGAGGAAGATATCTATGATGAGTGGGAAGATGACGGAACGGTCACTTTTAGCGAGTCGGTATACCTTGGAGGATCTGATGTCGGTCAATTCTATAAAAAACTTAAAGAATTGGAAAGAACAGTATCCTCTTATCCTGACACCAATCTGGAATTAGATCTGAATTTTGTGCCTAACGGTGCAGAAGATTATCCGTTTTCCGTGCTGTCATTCCGCAACAACAGTGACGGAGTCAAATTGTTATTGGAGTCAATTTAAGGGATCGGGGCTGAAACATCTCCTCTCTTTCGGTTTATTAACAGGTGTTTTATGACAAGCGTATGTGTGCTCAATCATTCGAAGGAGATAACGTATGAATTACTGCAAGGTAAAATTTGTAGATAACAAATGCCGCTGGTATAGCGGTTCCTACGAAATAGGTGACCTTGTTTACTGTCGGGGAAGCCAAAGTGGCGTGTTGGGGAAGGTGATCGATATTTCCAATGATCATTATGGAGCAGAGAAAACAATCAAAGTCGGACATATTAATCTTGAGGATCAGGATGAATTACGAGTCTTGTGGAAAGGACTGAACAAAAAGAAAAAAGATGGATTGATGAACTAGACATTCTTAAAACGGGTGAGATGACAATCAGCGAAATAATGGATGCCCTCCAAAATAGGGGATATGAATTGAGTAACAATAGAGTATCCGCGCTTGTTTCAGCATTGAGAGATGGTGGATTATTAGTCCGAACAGTAGGGCATGGGAAGGCATATTTTTCAAGATTATAAACTCGTGACCAAAAAACTAATGATTGGTTACTTAGGGAGAAACGTCATACATTAACAAACCGATTTATATTGATGAGATATATCTCCTGTTTCAGCACGAATACTCCTCCAACTTACTGTTCACGTTGTGGAAACGTGTAAGGAAGTATGGAGCCTTTGCGTCTGGTATCACTCAGAACGTGGAGGATCTGCTGCAGAGCCACGAAGCCCGGACGATGTTGGCGAACTCTGAGTTCATCATCATGCTGAACCAGGCACCGACAGATGCCAGAGAGCTTTCCAAACTTCTGAACATATCTGAAACACAGATGTCCCACATCACGAATATGGATGCAGGACACGGATTAATAAAAGTCGGCAGTTCCCTTGTTCCGTTTGAGAACAGATTTCCTGCCGATACCAAACTATACAAACTTATGAGCACAAAACCTGGGGAATAATAAGAAAAGCAGTGCCAGCAAAGCGTCTGGCACTGCTTTAGAGGCTAATTTAGACTTGTTTCGACAGTTAATAATCTAATGGCAATCCTGCAAAGTATCTTTCGATGAAATTCCATCTTGCAGAATCACTATTCAGGCTAGTGAAGAAATGAGTCATTATTTTCTTTGATTCTTCATGTCTATAACGAACTAACTGCACCATTTCGCTCTGATAATTTGGATTATTTAATATTCGATCAATAGCTGAGACAGAGTTAATTCTCAAGAAGTATTCTGGAATATCTCCTGATGTGACTTCAAATGTTGCCAACTTAAATGTTTCTAACAATTGTGCCACCATTATGTCCCCAGATTGACGATCTAATGCCTTCTTTTGTCCTATTAAGAACACTTTACGATTAGCGTATCTCACAGTGTTTAACATTTTCCTGCAATGGACTTTGATGCTGTTGATTCTGGATTTTAGGAGATTTATAGATACAAGACTATAACGCTCAGTTTGAGAATTTGTTTTAAAAACCCATTGTGTATTGAAGCGAGCGCCAATATTAAATCTGTTAATGACCTCGACAATATTATTCGCAGCAATAGTTAAATCAAAGTGATTCATTTCAGAATCTATACTGGAGCCAATTATTTGGGCAATGTCTTCAATTTTGAATTGTTCCTTGTCAAAGTTTGAATCCCCCAGTGCTTTAGCAATGTTGGTAAGAATTCGATCAAATTCGTCCATCATATCTGAAAAGTTTTTAAAGTTGGGCGTCAAAGTTAATATATATTCCGGCTTAACATCTTTGGTCCAAGATTGGCCTGGGAGCAATCCTTCATAAAAACAGTATTTAAAGTAGGCATAACTAATATCGTTGAATTGCTCTTCCCACAATGATTTCATGTTTACCACATAAACGTCACCAGCATAGGTGACTTTGGTGGGAGTATTACGGGTAAACGTCTTTTTTTCGTCAGTAAAAGAATCAATATATTCAATTGTTTGACGATCTATAAAGTTTGCAGCCATCTGATCTTTTGTTGCAAATAGTCTAAAGTATCGTTTAAAAACAGAATTGTGGGATATTGATTTGAGCAAATCATCAGTGACCATCACAAACGCGCGTGCAAACATAGCCCTTGGCTTAAAAACAATGGGCTTAAAGTTGATATAAGGCATCCTCTCAAAATCTTTTTGAATCATCAACAATGTGGTTTTGAAACTAGAATCAACAGTGTCTCGCGTTGATGAACTATTTGAGAAGATATAGGCGAATTCTTCGGATGAAACAACGATGTTACGCTTCTTTTTCGAAAGATATAAATCGCGTATTTTCTTTAACACTTCTATTATTTGATAGTTTTTAATGGACGACATACCAAATAATTGATTTATATAACGGTAGTCACTTTCATAAAAATCAAGTGAAGCAGTTCCGATAAGAGCAGGGTCTCTTGCAACTCTGCCTATTTCCTGAACGTAATCACAAAGGGTTCCAGTTGGAGCATAATGATAGACCACGTCAATATCATCAATATCAATACCCATACCGAACGCTTTCGTAGCCAAAATCATTCCAGACTTGTCACTCCTAAATGAGGTAAGTGAGGAGTCCTTTTCTTCTTTACTAAGCTTTCCATGGTATCTATATACACCGTAAGCAGACAGTTCTTGATCATATTTATTTACTTGAGAAGTATACGGAAAATATACAATGGTTTTTTTGTTGCTGTCGATCAAACCTTTTAATGCTCCTCTGACGGTTTCATCTTTTTCTAATTGATAGTCACTATTAGTGTTATGAAGGCTGATCTGGAATTGTATGTCATCACGCCTCATTGGAGCGATATACTCATAGTCCCCAGTCTTCATTTTAAGGCTATCTATAATATCACCGTGCATATCGTCATTACCACCATATGTTATAGTGGCGCTAAACGTAGCGATTGGAAACCGTTTGCCTTGTTTGATTCGAAGAGCGCTGATATAGTCACCAAGGAACCAGTAATCCGGCCTGAAGCTCTTTCCCCAAGTAGTAACTATATGGGATTCATCTATAACCAGCAGGCCAATCTTTCGCTCATATCCTATCAATGATTCGATAGGATTATTTGAGAGAAGAGTCTCTGGTGAGACATATAAAATGGATATTTCGTTGTTTTGAATCTTGGTTTTTATATCTTCTTTTTCTTCAGGGGTATACTCCGAATTAATCGTCGCAGCTTTGTCGGTCATAGATTTGATGTTTTCGACTTGATCATTCATCAAACCAATGAGTGGTGTCACTACTATGGTGAATAAATTGTATTTTTCTGCCAGGTAAATGGCTGGTATCTGGAAAAGAATCGATTTTCCAGCACCGGTTGGGGCTGTCACAAAGATATCGTTATATTTGCCTCCATCGTTTGCTCTTTTTGCGTTTTCACATATAGCATTAACAATCTCTGCTTGTGACACGGAAATTGTTTCAAGTGAATAACCTGGGTTTTTATAGAAATCTATATTTCTGAATTTATAGTTTGGATTTTTACGCCTTAATATGTCTTCATAGCCAACAAGTTCTACAGTGCTTGTGGTTTGAAGTTCTCTTTTTGCGATGGCAACCGTATAGCCCAATGAAGACAGTATTCTTAATGTGTCTATCTGATATTGGGGAATATTATCTTTATCAAACGCAATAGAAAAGGAGAGAGCTTTATTCTTAAGGATTTCCACAAGCCCCATGGTAAAGTTTTCGTCACTTATACCAAAAGAGGTGGAAACTGATGTATCGGTTATATTATTAGGCTGAGGAAGGGATTCGATATCATATAATCCCCGGGTTTTAACATCGATATAGTCTTGGAAAGCTTGATAGGACGCGAACACAACGTTATCGATTATTAGGTAATCATCAAAAATAGATGTGATGTTGTTTTCTTTATCGTTGTCAATCGAGGAGACTAAGAATTCTCCTTGAAACCGCTCGGCTAATGGATAGTAATTATGAAAAAGATTGTTTTCGATGATTGATATCGTATAGCCATATATTTTTGAAATGGGAATGAACGAATCAGCAATTAGTAGAAAATCTTCAAAAGATATAATAAACGTCTTTTGGGCCATCATTTTGAGAGGGACCTGCGTTAATGACGAGGTGTCATACAAATCGTTATAGTATTCGCTGTCAGGGATATCTACTAGCCGCTCAATACCGTAGTCCTTGAAATCAAGCTCGCCAAATCCTTTTATGACATACACATGTTTATCTTTTTTTATTGTTGTTAATACACTATATAGTTCATTTTCTTGATTTAGGCTTACAAGATAGTTAGTCATTGATTGTATCCCTTCTGAGCCACAAAACTCATAATCTTTTTTTATTATAGAGGAAAGCAGAATAAGGGTCTACTTGTGGGGAGTTGATGAACAAAGATCAAAATCATTATTTTACTTAACCGATGTGGTGGGCCATGCGTCGACAAACACCAGGGAATTATGTGTTTTATAAATATGTCCGAAACACAGTTGTCCCACATCACCAACATGGATGTGGGGCGTGGGTTGATTAAAGACGGCAGTTTCCTTGTTCCTTTCGAGAACAGGTTCCCTTTTTGCGTAATTCCAAGTGCTTCAGCCTTCTTTGGGAACAGATAGGGCGAGGGAGTGATTCTTGTATTCCCTTTCTCCGGTAACGTCCCGAAGAACAGAAAGATAAGAGGGAATATCCACCGCTTCGTCTTCCTGTGAGATCTCAACCTCAAGCACTGCTTGCTTTTTCCAAAAAGGATAAATATCGATTTCAAGCAGATGCGAAGCGAAGGGAATACGATACCTGGTTTTTGCGATAGGCTTGCGGATAGGATCTGCTTTATCAAGCAGGACCAGATACTCCTCTTCAGAGATCTGTGTCTCCTTCTCTTCTGCTGTCATCCTGGATATCCATTTTTTCTCGGTCTTGAAAAAACGTGTTGTCCCGTTTTCTGTCCAGCTTCGTACGCGTGCTGTAACCCCATTCTCCGACAGCAGATAGGTCTGGACGATCTCTGCCTTTTTACTCCTGGGCTGGGATTCCAACACAGCGATATCGGGATAGCGAATCAGGTATTTGTATTCTATCTCAAGATTATCCGGTGCGCTCAATGGATCTTCACTCCTTCATATAGACATTCGTAGAATGCCGGGAAGAAACCAGCCTCGCGGGCGAGTTTTGCTGTGGCATCAATGTCATACTTTACCCGGTGCAGTTTTACAGAGCCGTCGTCATTCAGCACGGCGAATGAGGCTCTGGGATCTCCGTCTCTCGGTTGACCTACGGAGCCCGGATTACAGTATACTCCTCCGCCCTGCTCCCAAAGAACAGCACAATGGGTGTGAGCGGAAAGGAACAATCCGGTTGATGGATCGAGAGGGAATGGAGGTTCCCTGAGATATTGATCGATATAATCTTCCGGTCCTCCATGACAGGCGAAGAAACGCTCCGTTCTGCAGGAAACCGGGGAGGTGCTCAGCCACTTCAGGTTTTCCTCAGTGATGACCTTCCGCTGATAGGCGATTGCCATATCGACAGAGCGGGATCTTCCACAGGAAGTATTGGTGACCAGATACTGATCGTGGTTTCCCATGAGGTTCAGGATCCCTCTTTTGCGCAGTTCATCACAGCACTCATTGACGGCGGGATAGTATCCTGCCACGTCACCGAGTGAATAGATCTCATCACAATGCATCCTGTCCAGTTCAGCAAGGACAGAAGTAAGTGCGGAGAAGTTGCCGTGTATGTCTGCGATAAAACCTGTCATTCCTTAACGATCCAGTCTGTGATGTAGCGCATGGCTCTTCCGTGGGAGATGGGCTGCTGCTTTGGAAGTTTTCCCTCAAGGTAATACGTGATCGCCATCTCTGACTCGTTGTAGCCGAATTTCGCGCGGATGGATGTGGAGGCGGAAACCCTGGGATTGATTTCCAGAAGTTTTACTTTTCCGTTTTCTATGCGGAACTGATAGTTGGTAGGCCCGACAGGTGCAGCTGCCTTTGTGATAGCGGCAGCAGCCTCTCTCAACTCGGGGATATCCACAACTTCCGCCTTGTCGGTGGCTCCCGTCTGCGCGAGGACCCTGCGCAGGTAGATCTGGCTGCAGATCCCGCCTTTTCCGTCGCCGAAGATACCAACTGTATATTCAGCATCTTTGGTCCCGGTAATGCGCTGTGCCATGAAAGAGTCGCCCATCTTCTTTTTGTAGAAAAGGAAATCCTCTTCGTTGTCGATGACCTCGATCCCTTTGGAGGCGCGTCCGTCTCTCGGCTTCAGCAGAAAAGGGACTCCAAAACGGGAAGCGAGTTCCTGATAGTCTCCTTCGATCGTGGTGTCGATGGCGAGGTCTTCCAGACCGTGGTCCCTTAGCCAGAGGTATGTGAGCCACTTGTCGTTGCAGATCTCGGTCAGTTCAGGAGGGTTCACAGCCAGTTTGTCGTAGTAGCCGTCCAGTTTTTCTCCGGCTCTTGCCACAACGAGAAGTTCCTGCTCGATGCCGAATAATACGAGATCGATCTTGTAATCATCTATGGTCTTCTTCAGGAAATCCAGATATCCGGGATCTGCAGCGGGTGTTGCCTGAACAAAGGCGTCGCAAAAGTATTGCCCGACCGCATCCTCAAAAATATCTGTTCCCAGAATGAAACAGTCATATTTGCTGTTGCGCAGGGATTCCACCATCCCGTATCCGACAACCGCTCCGACTGCCGTCACCATGATCCGATATTGACGCATCTTATCCTCCGATATTACGCACGATGTTGTGGTATCATTTTTGCACCTGACGGGGATAATGTCAAACATCGAAAGGAATGTTCACTTCCTTTCATGCGGGATGATATAATAGCGTTGCGAAAGAAAGAGAGGAATATAAGCGATGACGGTTTCCGTTGTGATCCCCTGCTACAGATCCAAACTGACGATCCGGACGGTGGTGGATGAGATAAAAGAAACAGTAAAAAGCAGGGAAGGGTGGGATTACCAGATCGTACTGGTGAATGACTGCTCTCCCGACGAGACTTTCTCGGTGATCCGGGAGCTTTGCGAAGAGGACAGCAGGATCATCGGAGTGGACATGTCCCGAAATTTCGGGCAGGAGACTGCGATCGTGGCGGGACTTGGGTATGCTACCGGAGACGCGATCGTCGTCATGGATGACGACGGACAGCATCCCACCCATGAGATGTGGAAACTCATCGAAAAGATGCAGGAGGGGTATGACATCGTCTATGCCGCTTTCCCTCACAAGCATCACAGTTGGTTCAAGCGCTTCACCAGTAATCTTCATGGTGTAATCAATGAATGGATCGGATGCAAGCCCAAGGGGATCATCCTCTCCAGTTTCTGGTGTCTCAGCCCGTTTTGTGCGAAAGAATTGTCCAAGTATCACAGTCCATTTACTTCCCGCGGCGGATACATGATGCGGATCACGCAGAAATTTGCCAATGTGGAGATCGATGAGCACAGGGACAGGCTGGCCGGAAGTTCCGGATACAATCTGAAGAAACTGTTGGAACTCTGGTTCTCTAACTTTACAAATTTCTCCATCGTTCCCATCCGTGCCATGGCGAAACTGGGCTGGATCGTAGCTGCTGCCGGATTCCTCTTCGGACTGTATCTGATCATACGGAAGCTGGTAGACCCTTCTGTTGCGATCGGTTATACCTCCATCATGTCGGTCATTCTTTTTATCGGCGGAGTTATCATGGCGATGATCGGATTTATGGGTGAATACATTGGGAGGACCTATATGACCGTGAGCGGTATGCCGCAGTTCATCGTAAGGCAGACGATCAATACAGATAAATCAGAAGAATAATCGTTATCAATAATAAGAATCGAGCCATCGGATCACCGGTGGCTCGAAGTTTTGTAAAAAGGCTTATCGTCAAACGGTCTTTTCTGATCTCCTTTTAAAGAAAAAGAAATATACCGCTGATGCTGCCGCAATGAAGATGGCGCAGAACCAGATGATATTGGCCGGAGCACCAAAGGAATAATAGATAAAACAGGTCACCGCTGTGATGAGAACAGCGACAAGCAGTGTCCGTATAGGGACGGTGTAGCCTACCTTTTTTCTCAAGGCGATGCTTTTGAGTACAGTGTCAAAAAGAAAACTCGCAGCGATCGCGATGCTTGCTCCGGAAAGGCCGAAGGCTCGGATACATGGATAGCAGATCACCAGATTGAAGGCTCCGGCACAAAGTGAAGTGACGGTGCTCGTCCGTGTCTCGTGAAGAGCATAGAAGATGTTGTTTAGAAACAGCGAATATCCGGACAATGTGGCTGCGATGATCGCCGAGGGAATGATGAAAGAGGCGCCTGAGAAATCCGTCCCGATAATGAAAGGGAAGACGACCCGGAGGGCCGGAAGGATCAGGGAGATCCCTACTGAGAGAAACAGGGCGTAAATCCTTGTAGCCAGTGAATAGAATTTTCCCTCGTCGTCAGAACTGTGCCGGAACGCGATGTCCTGCCACGCATAGGTGAAGCACTGGACGGCAAAGGTGATCAGCCCCGCGAGGCGCTCCGCTACTGCATAGAGTCCGCCCGACTCGAGATCCATGATATAGGAGAGAATGATCTTGTCAAAGGAGTTCAAAACCCAGAAAGCGACTGCTCCAAGCCCCATGGGAAGGGTGAACCGGAACATCTCCCCAGTGAGCGAGGTGTCCCGTGCAGCGGGGATGACACGACGGAAGTAACCGCAGCGGACTTCGAGATACAGACACTGAACGAGGTATCCCGCTGTGGCGGACCAGTACAGTGCCCGGAAGTCCCAGCCGCAGTACCGGATGAGACCATAGTTGAGCCCTCCGAGAACGATGCTCCCCAAAACGCCGGAGACGGCAAAATCCATTTCTTTTCCGAGTCCTCTCGCGGAGAAGGTGTACATGTTGGCGAGGTTCTGGGAGAGCCCCATGAGGATGATATCGATCCCGTAGACCGGCTTCGCGATCAAGCAGATCAGAGCGCCGACCAGTATAAAGAGGAGAGAGGAAAGGAAAAACAGGTCGTTGCCGCTCCGTATCACCGTGTTCTGCTTTGGGGCATCTTCTTTCTCATACAGAAAGCGCATCGTGGTGATCCAGATGTCGAAATATAGCAGATAGGTCACCATCGTTGTCACATTTACGGAGAGATCGTAGAAGCCATAGTCAGAAACGGGAATATGGGTCGTGTTGAAAGAAAGCAAAAGGAAAACGACCACCTTGGGAAGAATGACCCCGATGAAGAGGATCCCGGTGGATCGTATGAAACGAAGAATGTAGTTTTCCTGTTTTTGCATATCAGTTGGAAAGTTCGGTGAGGGCGGAGTGATAGAGAGTCGCAAGGTAGCTTGCGACCTTCTCTTTGGTATAGCCGCTGGCACGGGCGACATCGATGCCGTTGTAGCGCTCCCGTTCCGAGAGGATCTCCAGAGCGCTCGTCCAGAGGGCGGGGGACGAGTCCCAGGGATTGCGGATCGCGTTTCCCATTAGATCCGCCTCCTTCGATACAGTATCGGAGACAAGGCAGGGAAGTCCGTTGACCTGCGCTTCCAGGACGGCGGTCCCGAATCCCTCAAACCGTGAGGGCAGTACATAGGCGTCACTGGCGGACAAAACAGCTCCCACATCGGAAACGACACCGAGCATCTTTACACAGTGACCGATCCCATGAGTGGACAGAAGATTCTCTATTTTCCCCCGTTCGGGGCCGTCTCCGGCAAGAAGAAGTGCGGAGTTCGGGTGTGTCTGGTGATACCGGGCAAAAGCCTCGACCAGCACAGCCTGGTTCTTCTGCTCGCTCAGTCTCCCGGTGCAGCAGAAAGTGAATTCATCTTTTAGTCCGAGCTTCTCCCTGAGAGCCTTCCTCTTCTCATCGGAGTACATGTAGCGGTCCACATCTATGGCGTTCTTGATCACAGTATAGGGAAAGCCTTCAGGGAAGAGCCAGTCTCCGGCAGCCTTGGAGCAGGCCAGCCTCATATTGGCGAAGGAGGCAAATTCATCCTTGTACGCTATATGGATCTGCTGTTTGATGTATTTCGCCAGCTTGCTTCCTTCAAATCCTGCGTTGTGGCAGTGGGCGACGCGGAGGGGAACTTTGGCCTGTTTTGCGGCGAGGAGAAGTTTCAGTTCCAGCGAAGTGCTGCAGTGGAGATGCACGATCTCCGGTTTCTCTTTTTTCAGATAGCGGCGGAATGCAGCGCATGCCTTGGAGAGGTCCAGGATGCCCTTGGATCTGCCCTTGCAGAGGGTGACGATCTCGATCCCTTTGTCCCGGATCTCGTCGTCAAACACGGTCCCGCGGTTCTCCCAGACCACGATAGTCTGATCAAAAGATTCCGAAAGCTCCCGGGATACATTGGAGATGAATCCCGAGACACCGGATGAGGTCCAGGTATAGGTGAAATGAACGAGTCTGGTTCTGTCAGCCATGAAAGGCCTCCTGAAAAAGAATATCGTCTGACTGTTACAGTTTTTTGCCGATAAGGGATCTTGCAGCGGAGGCGATCCCCGCAGCGTCAAATCCGTAGTAGCGGTACAGATCTTCGGGGTATCCGAGGCTCGCAAAGGAGTCGCTCGGAGCGCCGAGCCGTTTGAACTTGCAGGATATGCCGGACTCCAGGAGGGTCTCCGCACAGACGGAACCCAGCCCCCCGTGGATGCCGTGATCTTCAACGGTCACGACTGCTCCGCATTTTTTCGCTGTTTCACAGAGAAGTTCCGCGTCGAAGGGTTTGACGGAATGCATATCCACAAGTCTCGCAGAGATACCTTCGGATTCCAGGATCTCGCAGGCTCTCAGTCCGTTATAGACTCCGATACCGTCAGCGACGATGGCCACATCGGTCCCGTCCCGCACGACGATACCTTTGCCGATCGCGAAAGGATAATCGTCATCTTCATATACGAGGGGTTCCTGACCGCGGGCGAGACGGATGTACATGGGACTGTCCATCTTCAGAAACTCGTCGATGGCGCGCAGCCCCTGATTGGCGTCGGCCGGAACTTCCATGGTCATTCCCGGGATCGATGCCATGATGGAACTGTCCATGAGCGTGTAGTGGGTAGGACCGCCGCCGGATGTAAGTCCTCCGTGTGTTCCGATGACACAGACGGGAAGCTTGTTGTAGGCAAGGTCTGTATGGATCATATCGGTCGCGCGCAGGGAAAGGAAAGGACCGAACGCCATGCAGAAGACCTTTTTTCCTGCCAGGGCAAGGCCTGCCGAGGTGCCGATCATGTTCTGCTCGGCGATACCGACATCGATGCAGCGGTCGGGAAATCTTGCGAGGATCATCCCCGTGGAGTTGTCCGGACGCGCAGCGTCGGAAAAGACGAACCAGACATTCGGGTCTTCTTCCATGATGTTCATGATCTTGAAGGGGAACGTCACCCTGGCGTTTCCTGTCTTTTTGGATGAGGCATCGTATGTTCTGGGAGAGCTCATCTTTTCACCTCCAGGCGGTTCAGACTGTCCATAGCTTTTTTATAGGTTTCTTCGTTCAGCGCCGCAACATGGTAGATCGGATTGTTCTCCATAAAGTCGACACCTTTTCCCTTAACGGTATTGGAGATGAAAGCAAGAGGCTTTCTTCTGGTCTTCGGATCCCGCTCGGGAAGGGCACTGAAGACATCCACGATCTCACGCATGTTGTTTCCGTCAAAGGACACGACGTCCCAGTTGAAAGCCCGTAGTTTCGCTTCAAGGGATTCCAGCCGGATTGTCTCTTCTGTCGGACGGCAACCCTGCAAGTGGTTGCGGTCGATGATCAGGAAAAGGTTGGACAGTTCGTAGTTTGCGGCGGACATGAGTGCCTCCCAGTTGCTTCCCTCGTCCAACTCACCGTCTCCGGTGATGCAGAAGACACGGGAATCGCTGTTGTCACAGCGCAGTGCCATGGCCATGCCGAAGGCGAGGGAAAGACCGTGGCCGAGTGAGCCGGTAGATGCCTCGAACATGGGCAGGTAGAGGCGGTTGGGATGCTGTCCGAAAGCTCCTTCCACCTTGTTGTATCCGTTATAGATATCTTCAAAGGAATAAATGCCGAGGTCCGCGAAGATGTTGTAGAGGAGACATCCGCTGTGTCCCTTGCTCAGGATCACGCGGTCCCGGTCATCTGCGCGGTAGTTCTTCGGGTCGTATCTCAGAAAGTGATAGTAGAGAGCGACAGCGACATCGCACAGTGACAACGCTCCGCCCAGATGAGCTGCAGCGGAGCGGTAGCAGGTCGTGATCACGTCTTTCCGGATCTCGAGCGCTTTTTCTTCAAGTCTTTTAACAAGCATTTCTTTTTCCATAAAAACCTCACTGCAGGACATCGGCTTCCGCTTGTACGTCGTCTTTCCATCCCCAGATGTAATAGGGGGCGTTAGGTCCCTCATTAAAGAGCAGATCCAGGACACTTACGTAGTGATCAAATGGATAGATCCTCTGATGGTATTTGGGATAGGCATAATCCATATAGTGCAGCTCGATCCCGGCTGCATCGAATTTTGCCTGATCCATGAACGCCTTGGACGCGGGTCCGTTCAGGAACCAGTCGCAGTCCAGCTTTCGGCAGATGTTGATCACTTTTTCTCCGTCCTTGCTTCCGTGACAGTCCAGTTCCGGGCCATTGACAAATTCGGTGGTGATGCCGAGACGGCGTGCGATCGTTTCGGTCATATAACGGTTCATCTCCGACAGGTTCGTCCACTGGTGATCGGTGTAGAAATCATCCAGGAGGTCGCTGTAATCGGAAAAATAAGGCGCCTTGGAGTAATTGAGCGTCAGGGTCTTCTTGTGCTTTGCCTGCCAGTCCGTAGAGGTGTCGATCTCGGTATCACAGATCAGCTGGTCGAACTTCCCTTTGGTCTTGACAGGGACGGTGAGCCAGATCTCTCCGTTCTTTGTCGGGATCTTGTTCCGGCTTCTCCAGTCCTTTTTTGTGTACTGAACGTCATCATAAAACACAAAAACATCCACCCGGTGAATGAGGTCAAAAACACCTTTCCAGGGGATGTAGTTGGATTGAAGCATTGCTACTTTTTTCACAGCGCCGCCGCCTTTCCGTAGAAAGAGAAGACGGAATCGACGATGTGGCACAGGTCGGATTCGGCCATATCGCTGAACAGGGGAAGACGGATCAGTCTTCCGGCATATTCTTCCGTGAGAGGAAGATCTTCCTTCTTGTATCCCTGGGCGATGCCTGCGGGGGCGGAGTGAAGAGGGATGTAGTGGAATACAGCTCCCACGCCCTGCTGCCTCAGGTAGTCGAGGAGTGCGTTTCTCTCATCGAGAGAACGGGTTATCAGGAAATAGCAGTGAGCGTTGTGCTGCGCGTAATCCGGAATAAAGGGACGGGCAAGAAGCCCATCATCTTCCAGAACTTTGAAAGAATCATGATAGGTGTTCCAGACGTGCATGCGGCTTTCCATGATCTCATCAAAACGCTGGAGCTGCGCGAGAAGGAGGGCGGCAAGAATGTCAGAGGGAAGGAACGAGCTTCCGCTGCGCTGCCAGCTGTATTTGTCCACCTCGCCGCGGTAGAACTTGCTGCGATCCGTTCCCTTTTCACGTATGATCTCCGCCTGATGAAGATCCTCGTCACTTCCGAAGGTAATCGCTCCGCCTTCACCCATGACGTAGTTCTTGGTCTCGTGGAAGCTGTAGCAGGCGAAATCGGCGTCTGCGCCGCATGCCCTGCCCTTGTAACGGCTTCCTACTCCCTGGGCGGCATCCTGCACGATGCGGGCTCCGCACTTCTTCGCGATGGCGCGGAAAGCGTCGATATCGCAGGGAACTCCTGCGTAATCGATGGGAGCGATCACTTTTGTTCTGGATGTCACAAGAGATTCAGCCGCTTTCGGATCCATATTCATGGTCCTGGGATCGATCTCGCAGAATACCAGTTTCGCGCCGCGGAGCAGGAAAGCGTTTGCGGTGGAGGAAAAGGTAAAGGAGGGGAGGATCACCTCGTCTCCGGGCTCCAGGTCGCAAAGCAGCGCCGCCAGTTCAAGGGCATGCGTCCCGGAACTGGTGAGGAGAGCGTTTCGGATCCCCTGTTTTTCTATAAACAAAGAAGTAGCCTTTGCGGTAAAAGGTCCGTCGCCGCACAGCTTGCCCTGTGCCGCCTCGGCCATGTAGTCTTTCTCTAGTTGTGTGATGGAAGGCCTGCAGAATGGAATCATGTAATGTAAAAAACCTCGCAAATCCTAATATTCCATAATATAGGTAAGTATACAATAAGGGCGCCGGAAATAGCAATCTTTAGGCGTATGCGATATAATTGGAAAAACAATGTTCGGAGGACAAAAATGCCGGAAACAGCAAAGAAAATACGGCTGAAGGATCACCACAGGATCCTGATCGCGCTGGTGTTCAACCTTGCGGTCTGTCTCATATGTGCCTTTGTTCTTGTACCTGAGGCGATGAACAACGATGACTACATCATCCATTCCATCACTTCCGGGGCATTCGGGGAATTCTCATACGGACTCGGGCATACGAATGTGATCTACGGCAAGGTGCTCGTGGCGCTGCAGAGGGCGATGTCCGACCTGAACTGGTTCGAGCTGCTCAACTACGCCATGCTCTTTTTTGCCACCTTCCTTGTTTCCTGCATGATCTGGCTCAGGAACAGGAATCCGGCCGGTTTCCTGCTTTCTTTGAGTTTTTCTCTTTTTATAGGACCGTATTTCTACAATCAGCTTCACAATTCCAAGGAGATCCCTTATATCGCGGCAGCAGCATTGTTCGCTGTGCTGTTCGGGGTGGAGGAGAAGCGGTACGCCTGGTGTTTTGCCGGCGGATTGCTCGCCCTTCTCGCAAGCTGGGTGCGGTTCCACGCATTTCTGCTGGGAGCGGCCTTTGTGTTCGGCGCAGCCGTGCTCTTCATGATCCGGATCTTCCGGGAGGAAAAGAAGAAAGGAGCATCCCTGGTTCGTCTGGTCGGGGTGTTCCTGCTGGTGTTCGCGCTGATCTTCGGGACATATTACTATGATCTGAATGTGGAGAGCCGGGATGAAAGTCTGAAAAACTACCGGCAGTACAATGCCGCCCGCGGTGCTGTCTCGGACTATGACCTCCCGGATTACAGTACTTATTTCGCCCAGTACCAGAAGCTGGGAATCTCAGAGAACGATTACGCGATGATCGTGAACTGGGACTTCGCCGACAGTGAGAAGTTCCCGGCGCAGCTTCTGAATGAGATCGCAGCGCTGCGCCCGCCGGTTCCTTTTGTAAATGCTGCGGGCAGGATGCTGGCCGAGATCGGCAGGGGGCTGATCACCGATCCCCTTGAGATCGCTTTTTGGGTCCTGTTCTTTGTGTTCCTCGCGTTTACCCGGAGAACGGAGAAAATGAAGGTGGTCTGGATGGGACTCGCCCTCGCGGTCTGCTATCTGTACATGTGTCTGACCGGACGCACGACCAGGTGGGTCACTGCCGGTCTGTTCGGAGCGGGGATCACCGGTCTGTTTCTCAGCGTCCGGTGGAAGAAGGGAGATCTGGCCAAGATCTGTGCCCTGGCGCTTCTTCTTGCCGTTCTCCTGTTCGATGTGGTAAGTCTCGTGCCTGAGATCGGGGATTACGGCGGTTATTTCAATACCGCTGCCGCTCAGGTATACCGGGATCTTGGTACCCGTAAGGATGATCTTTATCTGATGGATCACTCCAGCGCACCGGCCCTTCAGAGAGTGGTTCCCACTTTTTCATCCGTCGAACCGGACCTGTTCCGGAACGTATTTGTACTGGGCGGATGGGATACGGAGTCTTCCGCCAAAAACAGTGTCCTCGAACGCTATTCGGTATACGGATCTCCGTACCGGGCTCTGGTCGAAAAGAGGAACGTATATCTTGCGGACACGAAAAACTCCGCCATGATCCTGAAATTCATCCGTGAGAACTATGCTCCCAGCGCGACCATGGCGCTGCAGGAAACAGTGGATGGGTATTCCATATTTGCTTTTACCAATCAGAAGATCGAAACGGACGATGCGTCCTTTGAGATCCTGGATGCTGCCGCATCCATCGATGAACAGTTCGGAGCATATGTCTATGTAGGTGCGGTATTTGGCGCGCAGGTATCGGAGGGAGATACGGTCTATATTGAACTGACCGACAGGGAAGGGAAACGTACCGTCTATCGTGCCCACTCCCTGGACAGGGAAGACGGCAATTCCGCCGCTGTGATGTGGATCCCACTGATAGACCTTCCTGAACTGAAGGGATTGTCTTACCGTATCATTCTGGAAGGGAAGGACGGCGCCCTGCGGGGAAGTGCATCATTCGATCCGGAACTCCGGACCGAATGAGAGAGAAATCAGTCTTTCGGCGGCAATCATCTTGAAAGGAAAAAGTATTTTTTTGTGACAAAACGACCGACGTATACGGAAAAGATCACCCTCTTGTTTACGCTGACCTATTTCGCGGGCTATCTGACAAGAGTTAACTTCGCCGCGGTCATCTCCGGTATCGAGGACGCCACAGGTTATTCCAAGGCATCCCTGTCCCTGTGTCTGACCGGGCTTTTCGTGTGCTACGGATTCGGACAGCTGGTGAGCGGGTATATGGGGGACCGGTTCCTCCCCAAGTCCCTTGTTTTCATTGGGCTGCTGAGCAGCTCCCTGTTCAACCTCATCATGCCTCTGACGACTTCTCCGCTGTGGATGGCTGTGCTGTGGAGCCTCAACGGTTTTGCTCAGTCTTTCCTTTGGCCTCCTATCGTGCTGCTCCTCACCGTTGTTCTGGACGAACATGAATACAGGAAAGCGGTCACGTCGGTGAATTCGGGCGGAAGTTTCGGCTCGGTCGTGATCTATATCATCGCTCCTGTTCTGATGTTCTTTTTCAGCTGGAAAAGCATCTTCGTGTTCTCCGGTGTATGCGGTCTGATCATGGCAGGCCTGTGGCTGCGGTTCTGCCCTTCGGTGAGCGCAACGGTGTCAAACCCTCAGAAGCGCCCCCTCCGCGGGGAAGACGGAAGATCGATATTCCCGACGGTGATGTACTGGATCCTCTTCGCGGTCGTACTTCAGGGTGCCCTGAGAGACGGCGCGTCGACGTGGCTGCCCACAAATATTGAGGAGACATTCCACCTGAGCGGGAAGCTGTCCATTCTCAGCGGCGCGATCCTTCCGATGTTCAGCACCATCAGTTACCGTATCGCGCTCTATATGCATAAAAGGTGGCTGCACAGTCCTGTCCAGTGCGCAGGTGCGCTGTTCTTCATCGGAGCGGTGACAGCTGCGGTGCTGACGGTCTTCTCGGACTACAACGCGGTCCTCTCTGTGCTGCTGTTCACACTTCTTTCCGGCACGATGCACGGGATCAACTTGATGCTGGTTTCTCTGCTTCCCTCCTATTTCGGCAGGATGGGGGTGGTCTCGACGGTGTCTGGCCTCGTCAATTCCTGCACCTATCTGGGAAGCGCCATCGTCACCTATGGCATCGGCGCGTCGGTCGACCTGATCGGATGGGAATGGGTGACCGGTATCTGGTGCGCTGCTGCACTTCTCGGCTCGATCATCTGTCTGGTATGCTCCGGGACACAGTGGTGCAGGAAGTGGTTTTCCTGATATCCGCACAAAAAAATATAAAGATGAACAGCCCATCGGCACAGAGCGCCGGTGGGCTGTTTGCTGACAAAAACAGGATCAGGAGTTGATCTTTCGGATGAGCTTCTCGACTTGTTCCCGTATCTGACGAAGGAACTTGTTGGAGAGATGGGCGTGCTCCTGTACGGTATCCGCAAGATCCTGGACCGCGCGGACAAGAAGCCGGAATTCCTGAGAGGTTCCGGGTTCGCCCGTTTTCTGCTTGACTTCCACGCCGCTGGTTACTTTGAGGAAAGTTCCTGCAGCGAGATCGTATGTGGTTCCGCTGAATGGAACGCTCGTCTGAAAACTGTAGTTGGTCTCGAGATAGGAAGCGAAAGAGGTGGAGGACTGATCCTCGCCGTGATTGATGAAGACCATTCCCGGTCTCTTCTGGAACCCCAGGATCCAGTTGACGAGACCGTTCCGGTCCGCATGACCGGAAGTCCCTGGAAGAAGGGCGATCTCAGCCTGAACGTTGATCTCATCGTTGAAGAGTTTGACCGTCTTTTCTCCGTCAAAAAGTTTCCTTCCGAGGGTCCCGTCCGCCTGATATCCCACAAAGCAGATCAGGCTTTCTTTCCTCCAGAGGTTATGTTTAAGGTGGTGGCGGATCCTTCCCGCGTCACACATACCGGAAGCGGAGATGATGACTTTCGGCTCCATGTCCGTATTGAGAGCCTTGGATTCCTCCGCTGTGATGGAGAGTTCCAGACCGTCGAACAGGAGGGGGTTGATCCCCATCTCCACCAGATCCCGGGCTTCATCATCCAGATACTCCGTATCGCAGTTCTGGAAGATCTTGGTCGCTTCCGCTGCGAGCGGGCTGTCCACCACGACCCGGAAGTGATCGTGGCCTTTGATCATCTCCCGTCCTTTGATCTCGCGGATGAAATAGAGCATCTCCTGGGTGCGCCCTACGGCGAAGGAGGGGATGACCACGTTTCCGCCCCGGTCCAAGGTCCGCTGGATCATGGAGGCGAGGGCTTCCACATGTCCTACGGGGGACACGTCGTGAAGACGGTCACCATAGGTGGATTCGATCATAAGGTAATCCGCTTCGTCGATCGTCCTCGGGTCGCGAATGATGGGCTGGTTGATGTTCCCGATGTCGCCGGAGAACACCATGGTCTTGGTCACGTCATTCTCGGTCATCGTCACGGAGATCGCGGCACTGCCCAGCAGGTGTCCAATATCGGTGAACGAGATGACGATGTCCTTTGCCGGCATGAAGGCGGCGTTGTAGGACATGGGCTGGAACAGTGATACGGTCTTCGCCACGTCCTCGGAATCATACAGTGGTTCTACCAGAGGGCGGTTGGAACGTTTGTTTTTGCGGTTTGTGTATTCCGCTTCGGATTCCTGAATGTGTGCGCAGTCCAGCAGCATGAGCCTGCAGAGATCGCAGGTAGCTTTGGTGGCGTAGATCGGACCGTGGAAACCTTCCTTGACCAGAAGGGGAAGATTTCCGGAGTGATCCACATGCGCATGGGTGAGGAGAACAAAATCCAGTTCCGCAGGAGACACGGGAAGAGTCTGGTTTACAAAGATATCCTTTCCCTGCTCCATCCCGCAGTCGATTATGAACTTTTTTCCGGCAGCTTCGAGCATCGTGATGCTGCCGGTAACTTCGTGATTCGCTCCTAAAAAGGTAATTACCATTTTGTCAGGGAACTCCTTTTGGTTGATGATTTAGCCAAGATGCAGGAACTCCTTCAGTTTGAAGAAGAATTCTTCGATCTGGCCCAGGGATTCTTCCAGACCGCCGAAAGCGGAAGAGAATTGCTCCGCATATCTGGACAGGGTCTGGTTCAGTGCACCGAAATAACCCCAGATGCGATAGAGGAAATAGAACATAACGAGGGCGGCAACGGCAATCAGTATGAATTTGACCCATCCGAAGAGCGATTCCGTCTTCTGGGCCTTCGTGATGATGTCCAGATGCCGGAGCTGCTCATTGAAACCCGCGTTGACGTCGTTGCGGTCGGGGGCCTTCGCGATCAGTTCCTGAAGCATCCGGTTCTGCTGGGAAAGCAGTTCGTTCTGTCTTTTGAGCTGCTGAACGACCTCATCCTGTGTCCCGCCGGAAGGGGATTGGATTTGTCCGTTGGTGTTGATCTCGTCCATGTTACAGTCCTCCTTCCTGTCATTATACCATCCATTGGGGAATACAAAAAGGGAAACGAAGGTTGCTCCTTCGTTTCCCTCTCAAGATCAATCCTTGTCGCCTACAAGTTCTTTCAATTCGTACATGATCTCGTCTACCCGCTCGGGGCTCTCATTTCCGTAATTGCGCAGGCCGCGGATGGGGTTGTGATCCATCAGTGCGGCGATCGCTTCCGGCGGGAAGGAGGAGATGCCGGAGGATTGCTTGCTGATCAGGTTGTCCATGGTGTATTTCTGGGTCCTGGGATCCCGCAGCAGCTGCCCGAAAACGGTGTCCGGCCTGATCTTCAGAGGAACCGCCCTGGTTCCGGTGATCTTTACGGTTCCTGCCAGCCGGATGTCCTCGCTGGAAGCACCGATCTCGATGGCGTAATCGGAGGTCGGAACGATCCAGTCGTTCACCTGCTCCTCGTAATACGCGAAAGCACGCTTCTTCAGGGTGAAGGAAACGGTCTTGGTCTCACCCGGTTCCAGGGATACCTTGGCGAATTCTTTCAGTTCGCGGACCGGGCGGTGAGGTCTTCCCGTCTGATCTCCTTTGTCCGAGACATACAGCTGTACGATCTCTTTGCCGAAACGGTCACCGGTGTTGGTGACATCGAAGGAGACGGTCAGATCATCGGTGTCCTTCATCTCGCAGCGGCTGAGTTTCAGATCGCTGTAGGAGAAAGTGGTGTAGCTCAGACCGAAACCGAAGGGGAACAGAACGTCCATCTTCTTTTTCTGATAGTAACGGTAACCGACATAGATGCTTTCCGCGTAGGGGACATTGTAGCCGTCTCCGGGGAAATTCAGGAATGAAGGGTTGTCCTCCAGTTTCACCGGGAAGGTCTCGGCGAGTTTTCCGCTGGGGTTCACTTCGCCGTACAGGACATTGGCGATGGCATTTCCGGATCCCTCGCCGCCGAGGTATGCCTCGACGATGGCGTCTGCGGTGTTTTTCCACGGCATATCCACTACAGCTCCGTTCTGCAGGACTACCACGGTTGGGATCCCTTCAGCTGTCAGTTTCTGAATGAGAGTGTTCTGCGCTTCGGGAAGGTGGATGTGGGTGCGGTCGAAACCTTCGGATTCATAGGAGTCGGGAAGACCGGCCATGACGACGGCAACATCCGCTTTTCTTGCGCATTCGAGGGCTTCCTCGATCTCCGAGGAGTCCCACTTATCGCTGTCGCTGGGGAAGGCTTTCGAATAGGTAATATTGCCCAGCTTTTTCATCTCGTCCAGAGTGACATCGACGCGGTAGCAGTTGATGAATGCGCTGCCGCCTCCCTGGATCCGGGGCTTTACCGCGAACTCGCCGAGGACCGCTACACGGGCTTCCTTCCGGAGGGGGAGGATGTTTTTTTCATTTTTCAGCAGGACGATGGATTCCTCCGCGATCCTGCGGGTGAGGTCATGGTCCTTTTCAAACTCAAATTTAGCTGGATGTTTCATGACCCTCTTTACAAGGGTGATGATCCGGTCGACGCATGTATCCAGTTCTTCAATGGTAAGTGTTCCGTCTGCCAGCGCGCGGGTGATGAACCCCTTGTTCGCCCAGTTGTTTCCGGGCATTTCCAGGTCAAGACCTGCGGCGATGCCGCGGTCGCGGTAATGCACCGCTCCCCAGTCGGAGATGACTGCGCCGCGGAATCCCCATTCATCCCGGAGAATGTCGGTCAGGAGCTTTTTGCTCTCGCTGGCGTGTTCTCCGTTGACCAGGTTGTAGGAGCACATCAGGGTGTAAGGCTGGCTCTCCTTTACGGCGGTCTCGTATCCTGCGAGGTAGATCTCCCGCAGCGCGCGTTCGTCCACCTCCGCGTTGTAGGACATGCGGCGGTACTCCTGGTTGTTCATGATGTAATGCTTGAGGGATGTTCCCACGTCTTTGCTCTGTACGCCCTTGATGTAGGAAGCGGCGATCTCGCCTGTGAGGTAGGGGTCTTCGGAATAATACTCGAAATTCCTGCCGCAGAGAGGGGAACGCTTGATGTTTACGGCAGGCCCGAGGATCATCCCGACCTCATATGCCTGGCATTCTTCGCCCAGCGCTTCTCCCATCTTCTCAAGGAGATCCCTGTCAAAGGAGCAGGCCGTGAGACAGCCGGAAGGGAAGCAGATGGAGACATGGCTTTCGGATTCGCCTTCATCTACTTTTCTCAGGCCGATCGGGCCGTCGGTCATCATGATCGAGTCGATCCCCAGTCTTTCCACAGGGAAAGTGTGCCAGCTACCATAGCCGGTCACCAGTTTGATCTTCTCTTCCAAAGTCAGTTGTGATACGATCTCGGGATAATTCATAAGGGCCTCCAATATATTTGATTGTGTTAAAGAACAACGGGTATAGGACGAAGTGCGACGATGCTTTGAGGAGTGATGTCACACTCGACCGCGAGGATCTTCACCCCTGCCTTTTGTGCCTCTCTCACCGCTTCGCCGAAAACCGGATGAGTTGCGTCATTGGGTACCAGATAGCGCATTCCCTTCATCTGCACGATAAACAGAAGGTATGCTCCGTGTCCCTCCTGAACCGCGGTGATCAGTTCCCGGACATGTTTCACGCCCCTTTCGGTCGGCGCGTCGGGAAAGCTGCAGATCCCCTCATCTTCCAGGGTGCACCCCTTCACCTCCACAAAAGACTGCGTGCCGTTTTCCTGCACCATGAAGTCGAACCGGGAGTTTCCATGAGTATATTCTCTGTGAAATACTGCGTCTCCGGAAAAGATCCCCGAGTGCGGCAGCCATTCGGCGGCGACGTCATTCGGGATCTGACTGTCCATATTGACGAGAAGGGCAGAGCCGTCTGCGCACCTTTTCTCGGTGGCGATCAGGTCGTACTTCGTTTTCCTCGAGGGGTTGTCGGATCGGCAGAGGAACACTGTGCAGCCCGGAACGAGGAGTTCCCGGCACCGGCCTGTATTCTTCACATGTACGGTCTCCTTCGTCCCGTCTTCCAGAAGGACGTTCGTGATAAAGCGGTTCGGACGGGAAAGAAATTCGGCGCGCCGGATGTTGGGATACAGCATAACAGGATCACCTCCGGTGAAGCCTCACATGATCTTAAGTCACGTGCTTCCTATTGCCGATACAGCGCAAACTGTACCGGTTTCCCTTTAGGGGAATCGGACAACCTTTCCACCATACAGCCTGATCTCAGATCTCTGTCAGCTTACGCTGCCAGCTCCGCATTCAGGCTAATCAACGTGGATAAGGTGCAGGTGCTTCTCTTGGTAAGCGCAGGATCTTTTGCCTCCGCTTCCAACCTCTCCCTTTCA
>Ga0256404_1001616_pt1 | contig 53498 bp, 40 predicted proteins | sample RumenRJG_01DNA_FD_185990 | JGI IMG/M metagenome (GOLD analysis project Ga0256404, IMG submission 185990) | Bovine rumen microbial communities from Lethbridge, Alberta, Canada - RJG_01 | ecosystem: Host-associated > Mammals > Digestive system > Stomach > Rumen | place: Canada: Alberta | collected...
CTAGGGCGTCAAATAAAACAGCACAGCTTTTTCGCTTGTGTCTATCGATTCAGTACGAGAACAAGGAATCGTCTACTGTTTCAGCTAATGAAGAGAAAAAGTGTCTAGTGAAATTAGGAAAAGTCAATGTGAAGTCATTGCCTGTATTTATATAAATAATCATAAACAATTGCGGGAATGTGACAATAATTCATTATCTTTGCTGCTCATTTACCAATCTGGGGATTTGAGCATCATTATTAATACTTGGCAGATATGAAATCTAAAACCTTGAACATTATTGCTGCTGCAGCCTGTTTAATGACCATGTCGTGCAGTCAACAGGTCGAGACCACCAAGTCGGGACTGACCACCGTAGGTAACCCCTTCCTACCCCTCTGGGAGCACATCCCCGACGGCGAACCGTACGTCTTCGAAGACCCTGACCAGCCGGGAAAGCAACGTGTGTATATCTATGGTTCGCACGATGACTTGAAGACGGAGTACTGCGGTCGCGACCAGGTGGTATGGTCGGCCTCGGTCGACAGTCTGAACAATTGGCGTTATGATGGTGTCATCCTCGTTGTCGACAAGAATGGCAAGGGCGAGCCCTTCGACTCGGCAGGTACTGCCGATGTGCTTTACGCTCCTGACGTGACTTTGGTAACAACGGGGGTGGAGAAGACCTACTACCTCTTCCCCAACGATCAGGCTGGCGGTCGCAACGGACTCATTGCGAAGAGTTCGCGACCCGATGGACCTTTCGAGGTGTGTAACTGGAATGCCGACAATCCTAATCTGACGGACGGTGTGCTGCAGTTCGACCCCGCCGTCTTTGTCGATGACGATGGACGCGTCTATGGCTACTGGGGCTTCGAACGCTCCTACGCTGCCGAGTTCGATCCTGCCACGATGGCTACCGTTAAACCTGGCACCGAGATTGTAGAGGACATGATCTCCGGACGATACCAGCCGGGTCAGTTCCGTTTCTTCGAAGCCTCCTCCATTCGTAAGATCAAGGATAAGTATGTCTTTATCTACAGCCGTTTCACTGAAGAGGGCGAGTTCGGACTACCCATGTCCAACTATACGCTTGCCTACGCCTACAGTGACCATCCGCTCGGCCCTTGGACCTATGGCGGCACTATCATCGACGGTCGTGCACGTGAGAAGGACGAACAGGGCAACGTTATCGCCTCGGCCACACCCGACGGCAATACCCACGGTAGTATCTGCGAGATAAAAGGACAGTGGTATGTGTTCTATCACCGGCAGACGGGCACCAACGAATATGCGCGTCAGGCCATGGTAGCACCCATCAGTGTCAACGTGGAAGAGGGTGCTGGCGGTAAGGTGGAAATCTCCGAAGGCGAATACAACAGCAACGGCTTTGCTTTGGACGGCCTGAACCCCTTCGAACGTCATTCTGCCGGTATCGCCTGTTGGTATACAGGACCGAAGCCTGCTACCCATGAGTGGCCGAACAATACGTTCTATGGCTCGTATGTGGATGTCAGCTACGACCAGGACAGCAACACCAACCATGTGGTCAACAATACCGATGGCTCCATCGTCGGCTACAAATATTTCCTCTTCGACGAAACACGCCTGACCGATGGCCTCTCCCTGCGCCTGCGACTTATTCCCGAGGGCGTTGACGGAACCATCGAAGTGATGAGCGACCGTCCCTGGACTTCACAGGGAGGCAGCCTGATAGCAACGATAGAGTTGAAAGCCGACATGCCCCGCACGTCGACCGAGCTGACAGTACCCATCGACAAACCTGCGCAGCTTGCAGGCCGGCATGCCATCTTCTTCAAGTTCACTGCCAAGCAACCTGGGGATGCGTCGCTCTGCACGCTTGAAGACTTCGTCTTTGAATAGCGTCGGACGGACGGTTTCGTCAGCGCCACATTCCGTCTCTACTGCATCGTGGCAGGCAAAGAACCCAGTGCCGTCAGCAACCTGTTTAAGAAAGCAGACGACGTGCCACCACCTTTCAAGCCCTTCCTCACCCAATACGACACCTATCTACTGAAGTACAACGACATCAAATACAAATAACATGAAACGTCTGCTGCTTTTATTCTCCTTAGTCATCTTTCATCTGTCATTTGTCTATGCACAGCGTAGCGCCAACATCGTGTTCATTGGTAACAGCATTACCTACGGTGCCTTGCACGAGCAGCGCGAACAGACCGCCCCTCCCGTCCAGTGTGCCCGTTGGTTATGCCAACGGGAAGACATCGACACCGTCTACTTCCGTAACTGTGGACGTAGCGGCAAGACCACCTATCATTTCCTACCCTGTGCCGAGGATGTGATTCCAGCGGGCGACAAGACCTACTTCGGCGACGTGGTCTCGAAGACTCGAGAGCTGGTGAAGGCTCATCCCTCGCTGCCCCTCGTGTTCAGCATCATGCTGGGTACCAACGACACGGTGGAACGTCCGAAAAACAAGCATACCGAGCCTGACGACTATGCCAAGAATCTCATCACCATCATCGACTCGCTCCTCAAGCTCTGGCCAGATGCCCACGTAGTCCTCAACAAACCCATCTGGTATTATCCTGACTACCACACCAAGGGCGGCTCCATCGCCTCGAAGAAGAGCCTGAAGCTGATTGACACCTATTACCATCAGTTCCCACAGATTGTTGCCAAGAGCAAGGCTGGCCATGTACATATCGGTGACGCCGATGCCTACGCCTATTTCGAGCAGCACTGGAAGACCGATATTGTCGAGGAGAAGGATGCACGAGGCAAAAGCTACTGGCTGCATCCCAATGAGCTGGGAGCCGGACGGTTGGCCGAGTTCTGGGGCAAGGCTCTGCTGCCAATCATAAAGAGCATACCTGACATCGATCCGTTGAAGGGAAAGAAGATAGGCTTCATTGGCGACAGCTATGTTCGTAACCACCGCGAACCCGTCGAGAATACCTGGCACTATAAGTTTGCCCGCAAGCATGGCATGGAGTACTACAACTACGGACGCAACGGCAACTGCATCGCCCTCGACCTGAAGCAGTGGGGAACGGGCATGTACCAACGCTACAAGGACATGCGCGATGACCTTGACTATATCGTAGTCATTGCCGGCCACAACGACGCTTCACAGGGCCGCATCGACTCCATCGGTATCGACACCTTCAAGGAACGCCTTGGTATTTTGTGCCAAGGACTCATAGAAAAGTACCCGCACGCCCAGCTGTTCTTCTTCACCCCGTGGACGTGCGACGGTTTCGTGGGCAGTCCCCGTCAGCAAGTGGTCGACGCAATGCTCGAAGTGTGCGGTTCCTACGGCATACCTGTGTTCGATGCCGCCCGCCGCTCAAACATCTTTGTAACCAGCGAACAGTTTCGCAAGATCTATTTCCAAGGTGGCAAGGGCACCGACACCGCCCATCTCAACAGCAAAGGTCACGACCGTTTCCTTCCCGTAGCCGAGAACTTCATCTTGCAATATATCGCAAAGTGAAAACCGTGTTTTTTTTTGTATATATTTGGTTAATTCGGAGAATAATTGTACTTTTGTAGCCAATTAACACAAATAATATCCTTTTAACTCATCTAATATGACTCGGAATAAAAGATTCTGGGCATTTGTGGTCTCAATGCTTTGTCTTGGTTGGTCAGAGATGAGCGCTACCAACTTTGACATACTGGAGCCGTTGACGTTGCAGTCGACTGAAATCAATACCGATCTTTATCTGTTGCCTCCATTGACCACGTATTCACCTACGCTTCCCGAGCAGCGGACAACGTTGCGCGATATGCCAGTAACCACAACCGACAAGTGGACATGGATGAATACCAACCCTAGAGTGCAACCCTACAAGGTGATGGACGACCTGACATTCGTAGGCATTCCCGTCTTCGTGGCGGGTATCATTGCCAAGAGCGAGAAGAAAAACTTTGCCCAGCAATACCAGAATTCCCACGCCAACACACGCCTGCTTACATCGTTTAAGACTGGCATCGATGACTATTCTCAGTATTTCGGCCCGGCTATGACACTGGGTCTGAAGATAGGCGGCGTCGAAGGACGTAGCGACTGGGGACGTCTGGCAGCCAGCGCAGCCATGTCCTATGGTATCATGGCTGCCTTTGTCAATGGTATCAAGTACACGGCAAAAGAGATGCGCCCCGACGGAAGCTCGGCCAACTCATGGCCCTCTGGTCACACGGCAACCTCGTTTGTAGGTGCCACAATCCTGCATAAGGAGTATGGCCTGACACGCTCACCGTGGTACTCCATTGCAGGTTACGGTGTGGCTACTGCCACTGGCGTGATGCGTGTGCTGAACAACCGCCACTGGGTCAGCGACGTGCTCTCAGGTGCCGGTATCGGTATCATGTCCGGTGAGCTGGCCTACGCCTTGAGCGACGTGATCTTCAAGGGCAAGGGACTGCTACGCAATGATATGGAGGGACTGACCAACGCCTCTGAACATCCATCGTTCTTCTCGGTGTCGATGGGTATGGGCTTTGGCTCCAAGGAACTTGACTTCGAAGCATTCGACAACGGCGACCCCATTAAGTTGGAATTCCAGACATCAACTGCCGTGCAGGCTGAGGGTGCCTACTTTATTAATAAATATGTGGGTCTCGGTGGACGTCTCCGTGTAAAGACCTCGCCTATCAAAGGATGGGAAGACTTCATGGGTATGGCCGAGAACGATGCAAAGGAAGCCATGGACGACATCAAAGACATAGAGAAAGAATTCAAACACGACGGTATTGTTGGTGGTTCGCTCGACGACATGCTCCAAGATAAGGAATTCACCATCGAGAGTGATCACCTCACTGAATTTGCAGCCGATGCCGGTCTCTACTTCAATATCCCATTGTCCAGACGTTTCTCTTTGGGCACCAAGCTCCTCGTAGGCCGCAGCATCATGCAAGAGCTCGATCTTAATGCCCGCTATAGTGGTATGGTGAAAGACCTGCAATACGATATGATCATTGTCAATGGCACGCCTGTTGACATCAACATCAACAGCTTCAGCACCATGAAGAACGCCGACGGAAGCGACATGAGTTACGATGAGGAATGGGACTATCTGACTGTCTCTGCCAACAACTCCACTAAGTGGGGTACGGGCATCTCTCTCACCTACGCCTATAAGAAGAACTTCTCATGGAAGGTGTTCTGCGACTATGACTATACACGTAAGAACTATACCCTCACCTACGATCCCGACTACTATGTTCAATTTGCCATGCCCGAAGCTATAGGTATGGCTGCCCTTTTAGGCTTGCCTTACCAGCCAGAGAAGCATACCATTAAGAAACATGTCAACTCATGGATTGTTGGTGCGTCGTTTGCCGTTTCATTCTAAAATCAGATTATATGAAGTTATTACAGAGAATCGTCTTGCTGACCATGATGGCAGGCGTGTGTACAACAGTTTCCGTTAAGGCACAGATTATCAAAACTGCCGACTTAGAGAAGTATGCCAAGGAGAAGTATGGTGACAAATGGCTTGACGCTGCTGCTAATCTGGCCAGCGGTCTGACGCTCGACAAGAACCAGTCGCTCACCTATCAGCAGGTCATAGAGGCACCTGGAAAGACGAAGGACCAGCTGTATATACAGCTGAACTACTGGGCTACCTCGACGTTCAAGGACAAGCAGGCCATCACGCTCAACGACAAGGATGCTGGCTGCATTATTATCTCGTCGACCATCGATGCCATTGCCGATCATACTGGTACGCTCAACCGCTATGTGGTGAGCATTACGCCGGTCATCCGTATCGACATCAAGGAAGGTCGCATCCGCGTCACCTATACCGTGCCGACCTACGATGTTCTAAAGGCTGAAGACGCAGGCTGGCTCGGTGGTCTGGCCGACAATACGAAGTATAATAACAAGAACCAGAACATCTACAGCGACGGAAAGCGTCTGAAGGAGGATAAGACCGACCATCGTCTCTACGACGAGCAGTGGGAGATAGCCAAGCATTATCCTTTTGTGGAAAAGGACAATAAGAAGCGCACCTCGGCCAAGGCTCTCGTGATGACCCATGCCTACTCTAACGTGGTGATGGACAAGCTTCAGGAGGCCGTCACCCATGGCATCGTGGGCAACGAGGACGATGACTGGTGATTCGCATTCTATGATGAAAAGAACCCTTGTTTCTGTCGCACTTCTTCTGTTTGCAGTCGTTTGTCCTGCCAAGGCTGAGATTAAGCGAGAGCAGAGCGATGCTTGCATCGACTCTGCCGAGCGTAAACAGGCTCGACCGAAGGTCAAGCAGAAGCGTGTGCCAGTAATTCTTACAGCCGGGCAGTCGAATGCCGACGGACGTGTGCCGTTAGCCGACTTGCCCGGCTATCTTACCTATAACTACTGCTTTTGGAGTTATGGCAGCGGCGACTTTGAGACCGCTACGGGGGAGTTCTCGAAATTCTCGCCCCGCGTGGCCAAGCCGAAAATTGAACGTAGCTGGGGCTTCGATGCTGTTGTCTACTATCAGCTTGAACAGCTGTGGAAGCAGCCTTTCTATGTCATCAAACATACTGACGGTGGCACAGCCATCGACCCGTCGTGCAAGAGCAGTACCCACGGACTCTACTGGAGTGCCGACACTGCCTTCCTCAACCACACCACCTCGGCCAGTCATGGTGGAAAGTCGCTATTGAAAGCTTTCACCCGACAGATTGACGACTGTCTGAACAACCTGCCAACGAACTACGACATCAAGGTGCTCATCTGGCATCAGGGTGAGAGCGACCAGCAGGCTGCCGACCGCTATTTCGAGAACATCAAAGCGGTAGTTGCTTATATCCGGCAGCATCTTGTGGAAAAGACGGGTAAGAAGAAATACCGCAAGCTGCCTGTGGTCTGTGGGACGTTTGCCAAGGATAGCCGTCAGGGGTCGCCGAAGGTAGCCGAGGCGTTGTTCCGCATGGAGCGCGAGGATAAGCACTTCCATGTCGTTGATGCTTCCGACCTCTCGTTGCTCAGCGACCGCTTGCATTTCGATGCCCGTGGAGCCGAGACATTAGGCCATCGGGTGTTCGAAAAAATGAGGAACGAGAAAATCGTTTCTCGCTCCCCATCTCACTAAGTTTCTTGTTTCAACTGTTCATTGTTCTGCCGCTGCAAGCACTATCTCACTGAGCGTGGGATGGATATGTACCATGTCGCGCAGTTGTCTCACGGTAGTGTCTCGACACATCAGTACGCTCACCTCCTGTACCATATCCGCCGCATGGGCACCAAAGGCATGGCAACCTAAGATGCGACCTCCATCCGGCTCACTCAGTAGTTTCAACATGCCTTCAGTCTCGTTCATGGCCAGTGCCTTGCCGTTGGCACGATGGAAGGCCTTGCGGCATTCGTATGCTATGCTTTCTTCCTTTAACTGATCCTCAGTTGGGCCTACGCAGGCTGCCTCGGGATAGGTGAAGATAGCGGCGGGAACTACCGTAAATGGAGAATGGAGAATGGAGAATGGGGAATCTGCAGGTGCATTGTTAGAGCGGAGGATGTGGGTCACAGCAATCTTTGCCTGTGCCTCCGCAGCATGGGCCAGCATCTGACGACCATTCACGTCGCCGATGGCATAGATGCCCGGCACGGTGGTCTCGAAATGGTCATCAACCTTGATGCCCGTGCGGGCGTCGTAGTCGAAGCCAGCCAACTGGAAGTCATCGCTGACACGTGGTGTACGGCCTACGGCCATCAGCACTTCCTCTGCCTCAATGGTCTGTTCCTTCCCCTTTTTGTCGGTGAAGGTGACCACCTTGCTTCTTATTCCCGTCACGGCGCACTGCAGGTGGAAGGTGACGCCACGCTTCTCAAGCACCTTACGTAGACGCTTGGCAATGTCGCTGTCTAAAGCAGGTAAGCATTCCTTTAGGAATTCCACCACCGTGACCTTCGTGCCAAAGGCACTGAAAATGCTGGCGAACTCCATGCCAATGACACCTGCACCAATGATGCAGAGACTCTCTGGCAGGTGGTCGAGTTGTAGCAGGTCGCTGCTATCGAGCACGCGGCAGTTCGCAGGCTCCTGTAGCCGGAGCGCTTTTGGCACCGATCCAGTGGCAATGATGATGTGTGTGGCGGTGTATTGAGCAGCAGTAGAACTACTGCCTACACTGACCGTTTCGACAGTATGGGCATCGACGAAGCGAGCATGACCGCGGACAAGGGTGATGTTAGGGTGGGAGAGAAGTGTCTCGATACCCGAACGGAGCTGTGCGAGCACTTCATTCTTGCGGGCTACGACCTGCTGGAAGTCAAAATCGAAGCTCATATTGTTCATGCCGAAAAGACTTGCTTCCTTCAACGTCTGCACAATCTCGGCATTACGGGCAAATGATTTCGTGGGGATGCAACCCTCGTTCAGACAGGTGCCGCCCACATGTCCGGCCTCAACGACAACAACCTTCAGCCCTGCCTTCGCAGCTAACTCTGCGGCACGGTAGCCTCCCGGTCCAGCACCAATAACAATTAGATCAGTCTTATTCATTGCACATTGAATGTTAGGCTTCAGCTTGGAGATGGCGATAAGATGTTATAGGATGCTTGGCAGCCAACACGTCATCTACACGACCGATAGGCGTGTTGTGGGGTGCAGACTTCACCAGTTCGGGATCGGTCTTGGCTTCCTCGGCTATACGGCGCATGACAGCGATAAACCCATCGATCGTCTCCTTCGACTCGTTCTCCGTAGGCTCTATCATGAGGCTTTCGTGGAACAGTAGGGGGAAGTAGATGGTCGGGGCGTGGTAGCCGTAGTCCAACAGACGCTTGGCTACATCCATCGTGGTAACGCCCGTGCTCTTATCCTTCAAGCCATCGAAGACAAACTCGTGCTTGCAAAGGCTACGGGTAGGCGAGCTTTGCTCGGGAATTAGTCCTTCTATTGGCAATTCATAGACGTCTTTCAATGACTCTTTGATATAGTTGGCGTTGAGTGTTGCCAACGGTCCCACCTCCTTGATATGCTCACGACCCAAAGAGAGGATGTAGGCGTAGGCTCGCATAGCGACGGAAAAATTGCCGTGATAGGGTGATACTTCGGGGAAGAACTGTTCCAATCCCTTGCGAACGCCAACAGGACCGGCACCAGGACCACCACCTCCATGAGGGGTAGAAAAGGTTTTGTGCAGGTTGATGTGCATGACGTCGAAACCCATGTCGCCCGGACGCGCAGCCCCGAGCATGGGATTGAGGTTCGCTCCGTCATAGTACATCAGACCACCGCAATCGTGTATGAGCTGTTCGATGACCGGTATCTGTTTCTCGAAGAGACCGAGCGTGTTGGGATTGGTCATCATCATGGCAGCGACGGAATCGCTGCCCACTGTGGCAATCACCTCTTTTAAGGCGTCGATATCTACGGTACCGTCGCTGAGCGACTTCACCTCGACAATATCCAGTCCGCAGACGGCAGCACTGGCAGGGTTGGTGCCGTGGGCCGAGTCAGGCACGATGACTTTAGTACGCTGCGTATCGCCTCGGCTCTCATGGTAACGTTTGATAACCATGAGCCCTGTCAGCTCGCCATGGGCACCGGCAAAGGGTTTCAGGGTGAAGGCATGTAGGCCAGTCAACTCGCAGAGGGAACGGCAGAGCAGCGTGCATACGGCCTCGGCACCCTTCACGGTTTCGGCAGGCTGAAGCGGGTGAAGGTTTTGGAACTGCGACAAGGCGGCCACCTCCTCGTTGATCTTCGGGTTGTATTTCATCGTGCAAGAGCCTAACGGATAAAAACCGTTGTCCACGCCAAAATTGTTGGCCGAGAGGTTCGTATAGTGTCGTACCACGGTCATCTCGTCGCACTCGGGCAGGGCGGCGTCCTCCTGACGGCAAAGTTCTACGGGCACTTTGTACTCGCCAAAACGGTTCTTCGGCAGCGAGTAGCCGCAGCGTCCCGACTGCGACAGCTCGAATATCAGGTTTCCGTATAGTCGGTTGTTCATAGCAGTGCAATTAATTGATCAATTTCTTCCTTGGAACGTTTCTCGGTAACGGCAAGCATCAGTTGGTTTTCTGTAATCTTCACACCGCCGAAAAGACCATTGTCGAGCCAACGCTGCTGTAGTGCGTCGACGTTGCCGTCGTAGCTGACGACGAACTCATTGAAGAAAGGTTGGTCGTAGACCAATGTGAAATGGCCAGTAGCCAATAGCTTGTCGCACAGGTAGTGGGCACCGGCATAGGAGAGTTCTGCAGCTTCTTTCAGTCCCTGCTTACCCATCAACGAGCAGTACATGGTGACGAAGAGTGCCATGAGGCTCTGGTTGGAACAGATGTTCGAGGTGGCTTTCTGCCGGCGGATATGCTGTTCGCGGGCTTGCAGCGTAAGTACGAAGGCCCGCTGTCCGCGATTATCCACGGTCTTGCCGACGATACGTCCTGGCATTTTCCTTATCAGCTTCTCCGTACAGCACATATAGCCCACGTAAGGACCGCCCCACTGCATGGGTATGCCCAAGGACTGTCCGTCACCCACGGCAATATCGGCTCCCCACTCACCGGGCGTCTTCAGCATGGCGAGGTCGGCGATGATGCTGTTCATCACGAAGAGTGCCTTTGCTTCGTGGATTGTGTCGGCGAAACCACTGTAGTCCTCAACAATGCCGAAGTAGTTGGGTTGCTGTACCATCACCCCAGCCACGCCGCCTTCCTGCAGCTGTGTCTCAAGGTTTTCCCTTGAGGTGACGCCACCCTCAGCGGGAACTATCTCCAGTTCGATACCGTGGAAGTGGGCGTAGGTCTTCATCACGGCAATGGTCTTTGGGTCTACGGTCTCCGAGACAAGGAAGCGCTGTTGCTTCTTACCTGCTGCTACGGCCATCATCATCGCCTCGGCCGAGGCGGTAGTGCCATCGTACATTGACGCGTTCGAGATGTCCATGCCTGTCAGTTCAGTCATCATGCTCTGGTACTCGAAGATGTAGTGCAGCGTACCCTGCGAGATTTCGGCCTGATAGGGCGTATAGCTCGTCAGGAACTCCGAGCGTTGTAACAGCTGTGGGATGACGCTGGGCATGTAGTGGTCGTAGACACCGGCACCAGCGAAACAAGTGAGCTGGCGGTTCTGCGAGCCTAACTGCTCGAACAACTGTCGCACCTCCATCTCGCTCATCTCCGACGGCAATTGATAGTCGCCTCGAAACCGTATCGGCTCGGGCACATCGGCATACAGTTCGTCAAGGCTGTTGATGCCGACAGCATCCATCATGGCCTTCAAATCGGCCTCGGTATGCGGGAAATACTTATACATTTTCGTTCTTTACGGGATAACGATATGACGTAATAACGATATAACGTTATAACGCAATTCTTTATTTGCAGAAAGCCTCGTAGGCAGATGCCTCCATGAGGTTGTCAAGCTCGGTCTTGTCGCTCAGTTCCACCTTGATAATCCAGTTTTCATAAGGGTCCTGGTTCAGCAGTTCAGGTTGGTCGTCGAGGGCTTCGTTCACCTCGACCACGGTACCGCTGACAGGAGCAATGAGGTCGCTGGCGGCCTTCACGCTCTCTACGGCACCGAACTCCTCGCCTGCCTCTATCTCGTCATCCACTTCGGGCATGTCGACATAGACCACGTTGCCCAAAGCATGCTGGGCATAGTCGCTGATGCCGATGTAACCATACTCGCCTTCAATTCTCACATACTCGTGCGACTCGCTGTAATAGAGTCCTTCAATTACTTTTGCCATTTTTTACTACCCTCAATTAATTATTTTTTATAATGTTTTTCGTAGAAACGTTTCTTCACTACCATGCCGGGGAACACCTTTTTTCGAATCTGTATCTGTAGTGGGGTGTCGAGTTTTGCATAGCTGCTGTCAACGAGTGCCATGCAAACGCTCTTGTCAGTAGAGATGGTATGGTAGCCAGTGGTCACCTCGCCCACCTGCCGTCCGTTCATGTCAAGCACAGCGTAGCCATGACGGGGTATGGCCTTGTCCTGCAACTCGATGCCGATAACGCGACGCTCTACGCCCTCGGTCTTCTGCTTCAGCAAGGCATCCTTGCCGATGAACTCCGGTTTGTCGAACTTGCAGAACATCGACAGTCCAGCCATGACGGGCGAGATCTCTGCGCTGAGCTCGTCTCCATAGAGTGGCAGGCCTACCTCGAAGCGTAACGTGTCGCGACAGCCCAGTCCGCAGGGTTTGCAGCGTCCGCTGGCCATCAGTTTGTCCCAGTAAATATTAATGTTCGCGTGCGAGTCGTAGATTTCAAAACCATCCTCACCAGTGTAGCCAGTTCGTGAGACGATGATGGGTAGAGGATAGAGGGTGGAGGGCGGAGGGAGAATGGTCTTGCAGGTGTAGAACATCAGTTCCTTACAGGCGATGCCCAAGACCTCTTCAACCACTTGCTCGGCCTCGGGACCCTGTACGGCTATCTGACTGTAGTCGTCAGAGACGTTCCTTAGCTCGATGTCAAAACCCTTGGCCTGCTCCTGCATCCAAGCCCAGTCCTTGTCGATGTTGGCGGCGTTGACGACCAGAAAGAAATCCTGGTCTGCCATCTTGTAGACCAGTAGGTCGTCGACGGTGCCGCCGTCCTCATAGCACATCATGCCGTAGTACACCTGACCGTCGGGCGCGTCTTTCACGTCGTTGGTAAAGATATGCTGCACGTAGCGCTCGGCATCACGTCCACGGACAACCACTTCGCCCATGTGGCTCACGTCGAACACACCGCAGTGCTGTCGCACCGCTTGGTGCTCGTCGGTGATGTTGCTGTACTGTATAGGCATCTCAAACCCGGCAAAGGGCGACATCAATGCACCTAACTGCACATGCTTGTCATAGAGACATGTTCTTTTGTTTTCCATATTATTGAATGAGGTTGATGAATTCTTCTTTCAGGTAAGTCTGTTCTATCTGTTCAATGCCGGCCACATCGTCTTCCGTGAGCCGTCTTTCACCGTTGCAAAGCATTTCGCGTATCAGCGTCTTCAGTTCGTCGAGGCTTTGTGGTATGTACTCCTTGAGCAGGGTGATGCGCTGTCTCACGCTTTGTATGCCCTTCTTCTGTAGTTTCTCCGGTCCAGGGGTGATGGCGGAAAGCATGTGTTCCATGTCCGTATCATAGAGCAGTGTGCCATGTACGATGCTGCATCCCGTCAGATGGTAGCAGGCTGTGCCGCTTACTTTCTTCCCATTAACGAGCACATCGTTATGGGCGGTGCTGGTAGCCTCGACTCCCAGCTTCCGCAACACCAGTACAATCATATTGATGAAGCGGTTGAAAGCCAGGTTCACATACTCGTCCTTGGTCACAAACGACAGCATCACGTTGCCCAGGTCGGCATAGACACATCCGCCGCCACTCTTCCTGCGATACATCTCAATGCCATGCTGACGGCAGTAGTCCACATTCACCTCGTTCTCCATCACCTGGTTGCGACCGAAGATGACGCTCGGCTGCACCTGCCACATGAAGAAAGCGTCGGTCTCGTCGAGATGACGGGCGACATATTCCTCCATAGCAAGGTAGAACGACAAATGTCGCTGTTGCTCAAAGGGAAGGGCGATGTATTTCATATCACCGAAGGTTAGCGTGTGGTTTCGAAGTGCAAATATATGAAGAAATTATGTAAGCGCAAAGGAAAAGCGGAAATAAATTTGTCTCTTCACTCATTTTTTCGTATCTTTGCACCCGAATGACTGAATCTGAATTGTGGAAACAACCAAGTTAGAACTTTTAAACAATATACAATTTCCCTCCGACCTGCGTCGCCTGAGTGTCGATCAACTGCCTCAGGTATGCGAAGAACTGTGTCGGGACATTGTGCAGGAGCTCTCGGTGAACCCTGGCCATTTGGCATCGAGCCTTGGCGTGGTGGAGCTTACCGTTGCTCTGCACTATGTGTTCAATACTCCCGAGGATCGTATCGTCTGGGACGTGGGTCATCAGGCCTATGGTCATAAGATTCTGACCGGACGGCGTGAGCAGTTCAAGACCAACCGCAAGCTCGGAGGCATACGTCCCTTCCCATCTCCACAGGAGAGCGAGTACGACTCGTTCGTTTGCGGTCATGCCTCGAACAGCATCTCTGCTGCGCTCGGCATGGCTGTGGCAACCTCTTACCTATCACCTATCACCTCTCATCCTGAGCGCAAGGTGGTGGCTGTCATTGGCGACGGTGCCATGTCGGGTGGCCTGGCCTTTGAGGGACTGAACAATGTGTCGTCGAGTCCAAATGACATACTCATCATCCTGAACGACAACGACATGTCTATCGACAGGGCCGTGGGCGGCATGGAGCAATACCTGCTTCAGCTCGACACCAACGAGACTTACAATCGCATACGCTTCCGTGTGTCGCAATGGATGCGACGCCACGGCATGCTGAAGGAAGACCGTCGGCAGGGCATCATCCGTCTGACCAACGCCCTAAAGAGCGTTATCGCCCGCCAGCAGAACATCTTCGAGGGCATGAACATCCGCTACTTCGGGCCTTTCGACGGCCACAACGTCGTGGAGCTGGTACGCATCCTGCGTCAGCTGAAGGACATGAAAGGACCGAAGCTCCTCCACCTGCACACAAAGAAAGGCCATGGCTACAAGCCTGCCGAGGACTATACACCCGTATGGCACGCCCCCGGGAAGTTCGATCCTGAGACGGGCGAACTGATTAAGGGGGACACTGTTGGACAGCCCATGAAATATCAGGATGTGTTCGGCAAGACGCTGCTCGAACTTGCAGAACAGAACGCGAAGATAGTGGGGGTCACGCCCGCCATGCCCACGGGTTGTTCCATGAATATTATGATGGAGAAGATGCCCGACCGTACGTTCGATGTCGGTATTGCCGAGGGCCATGCCGTGACCTTCTCTGCTGGTATGGCCAAGGATGGCCTGCAGCCCTTTTGCAATATCTATTCGTCATTTGCCCAGCGTGCCTACGATAATATTATCCACGACATGGCCATCCTGCGGCTGCCCGTGGTGCTCTGTCTCGACCGTTCCGGACTGGTAGGCGAAGACGGTCCTACCCATCACGGAGCCTTCGACTTGGCCTATCTTCGTCCTATCCCCAACCTCACCATCTGCTCGCCCATGGACGAGCACGAGCTGCGACGACTGATGTACACCGCCCAGTTGCCTGGCATGGGACCCTTTGTCATCCGCTACCCCCGAGGCCGTGGCGAGCTTAGTGACTGGCGTTGTCCGTTAGAGCCTGTCAAGGTGGGCACTGGTCGCTGTCTGCGCGACGGTGACGGCAGTGTGGCTGTGCTCTCCATCGGCCCGATAGGCAATGAGGTCATCAAGGCCATAGAGTCCCTTAAGGCCAATGAGGCCTATAAGCCCAATGAGCCCCATCCCGCCCATTATGACATGCGCTTCCTGAAACCACTCGATGAAAAAATTCTTCACGAGGTGGGGCGTAAGTACAAGCGCATCATCACCGTCGAGAATGGAGTGCGTAATGGTGGACTTGGCTCGGCAGTGCTCGAATGGATGAACGATCACGGCTATCACCAGCCTGTGGTGCGCTTAGGGTTGCCCGACGAGTTTGTTGAGCATGGCAAGGTCAGTGAGCTGCAGCACATCGTCGGCATCGATGCCGAGAGTATCAGCAGGGTGATTCTTAATTCTTAACTCTTAATTCATAATCGGCGAAGCCGATAACTCATAACTCTTAATTCTTAACTCATGAAGATCGTCATTGCCGGTGCAGGCGCCGTAGGAACCCACCTGTCGAAGTTGCTCTCTACCGAGAACCACGACTGCGTGCTCATCGACGACGATGAGGATCGCCTCGGTGGTATCGACTCGCGCTACGATCTCATGGCTGTCAACGCATCGCCCACCAGCATTAGCACGCTGAAGGATGCTGGTATCGCTGGTGCCGATCTCTTCGTAGGCGTCACCACCGAGGAGAGCCGAAACATCGCTGCCTGTGTCATTGCCCATGCGCTGGGTGCGAAGAAGACCGTGGCACGCATCGACAACTACGAGTATCTGTCGCAACAAAACAAGCTGTTCTTCAAGAACCTGGGTGTCGACTCACTCGTCTATCCCGAGGTGCTTGCTGCTGCCGATATTATCAACGGACTGAAACTCTCATGGGTACGACAGCGTTGGGATGTCCACGACGGGGCATTGGTGCTCCTTGGCATCAAGCTGCGCGAAACGGCCGAGATCCTGAACCGCCCGTTGCGCGAGCTCTGCGGACCCGAGGATCCCTATCTCGTGGTGGCTATCAAGCGTGGCGACGAGACTATCATCCCCAGCGGTATGGACGAGTTGCATGTGCTCGACCTGGTCTACTTTATGACTACGCAAGAGTACATCCCCTACATCCGCAAGATTGTGGGCAAGGAACACTATGAGGATGTGCAGAACGTCATCATCATGGGCGGTGGAAAGACTGCTGTGCGTGCCGCACTCACCATGCCCGAATATATGAACGTGAAGATTATCGAGCAAGATGCCGACCGCTGCGAACGACTGAACCAACTGCTTACCAACAGCGACGCTATGGTTATCCACGGCGATGGACGCGACTTGGGACTGCTTCAGGAGGAAGGCATCAAGCACACACAGGCTTTCGTGGCTCTCACCGGCAATGCCGAGACCAACATCCTGGCTTGTCTCACGGCTAAGAAGTTAGGGGTGCGTAAGACGGTGGCCATGGTCGAGAACCTCGACTATGTGCCTATGGCCGAAGGATTGGACATCGGTACTATCATCAACAAGAAGACTGTGGCTGCAAGCCATATCTTCCAGATGATGCTCAAGGCCGACGTGCGAAACATGCGTTCGCTGATGATGGTCGAGAGCGATGTGGCCGAGTTCGTAGCAGCCGAAGGATCAAAGGTCACGCGCAAGCCCGTCAAGGCCTTGGGACTACCGTCGGGCGTAGCCATCGGTGGTCTGGTACGCCGTGGCGAGGGAATCCTCGTCAATGGTAACACACAGATTGAAGCTGGCGACTCGGTGATGGTGTTCTGCCACGAGCACCAGCTCGGCAAGATGGAGCGCTTCTTCAAGAAACAAGGACTCTTTTAGTGGATAGTTTATAGTGGATAGTTTATAGTGGATAGTGGATGGTGGATAGTGGATAGTTCGCTTCCGCAGCAAGAGGTAATCATAATTCTCAACTCTCAACTCTCAACTCGTGGTCAACTGGAACATCATATCGAAGATCTTGGGCTCGTTGCTTTTCATCGAGGCCTTCTTCATGTCGTGGTGTCTTGTTATGGCTTTCTCCTTTGCTGAGGACGACACGCTGGCTTTCCTCATGTCCACGCTGCTTACCTTCAGTGCTGCCTTTATCTTTCTCTATTTCGGACGCAACGCAGAGAACGCATTGGATCGTCGTGATGCCTACGTCGTAGTCACCCTCGCTTGGATTGTGTTCAGTTTCTTCGGCATGTTCCCCTTCATCTTCCACGGTGGCATCCTCTCTGTTACCGATGCTTTCTTCGAGACCATGTCGGGATTCACCACCACTGGTGTTACCGTCATCGACGATGTGGAGAGCCTGCCCCATGGCATCCTCTTCTGGAGGTCGCTCATGCAGTGGATAGGCGGATTGGGAATCGTCTTCTTCACCATTGCCGTGCTGCCGTCGCTGGTAGGTGGTTCGGTGAAGGTCTTTGCTGCCGAGGCTACTGGTCCCATACGCTCGAAGATGCACCCGCGTCTCTCTACCTCGGCCAAGTGGATATGGAGCATCTACGTGCTGCTCACCATTTCCTGCGGACTGTCGTTCTGGGCGGCAGGCATGGATTGGTTCGATGCTACCAACTATGCCATGACCACTACCGCTACAGGTGGTTTCTCAACTCACAACGGTTCTACGGTGTTCTTCAACTCCAAGACCATCGAGTACCTGTCCATTCTCTTCCAGTTCCTTGCTGGTATCAACTTCACCCTGCTCTACATGTCCATTTTCAAGCTGCGGGTGGGTAGCTTGTTCCGCAACGCTGAGTTCAAGCTCTATATCACCACCATCATCGTGGCCACCTTCTGGATCATGTATCTGCTCATCACACGCTTGGGCTACAACTACGAGCCTGCCTTCCGATCGGCCCTGTTCCAGGTAGTATCGTTCATGACCACCACCGGACTGAGCAACGACAATGCTGGCTACTGGCCCCACATGACGTGGGTCATCCTTATGGGTCTGATGTTCATGGGAGCCTGCGGTGGGAGCACCACTGGCGGTTTTAAGTGCGTACGAATATCGATGCTCATCAAGGTGCTGCGCAACGAGTTCCGTCATATTCTTCATCCCAACGCTGTGCTCCCTGTAAAACTTGGTGACCAGAGCATTCCGCAGGGCAAGATTGTGTCGCTGCTCGCCTTCTTCACCCTCTACATCCTGATGCTCCTCATTACTGGAGCCATCGTGGTCGTTGGCGAGAAGGTCGACCTGATTAACGCCATGACCATCTCGCTGAGCCTTATCAGCAATGTGGGCGCAGGTCTTGATACAAATATCGGCCCACAGATGTCGTGGGCCGATCTAAGTGTCGGAATGAAGTGGATATGCTCCTTCCTCATGCTCGTAGGACGTCTTGAGATTCTCACCGTTCTCGTCCTCTTCACCCGTAGCTTCTGGAAGGAGAACTAACACAAGCATGCCTTTCTTCACGCCCCTCCCTTCTCCGTAGGCTGTGCCGCCCCTTTCTCCGTAGGCAGTGCCGCCCCTTTCTCCGTATGCTGCGGCTTCCCTTTCTCCGTAGGCTGCGGTTCCGCCGCAGCAATTTTCTTTTCCCCCTTTGTCACTCGCACAGCTCCAGTGCCATCATGTTCAGTTGACGACACTGTGTAGCCGTTATCACCTTCTTCTCGTTGTGGTGCTCCCAGGGAGAGAGCATGAGCAACGTTCCTCTGGCACAGGCATAGAATTGCTCACCATGGGGTTTCGTTATAGGAGTAAAACCGTTCTCCATCAGCACCACGGTGGGGAAACCCGCATCAAAGACTGCCCTCATCACCTTTTTCTCTGCAGGAGAGATGGCTGCAGAGATAAAAACCACGCCCTGTCGGGCCTCTTCAAGATGTGTACGCACTTCTCGCTCAATATCATTGCTGGTCAAGTGGCGCGACAGGATAACAGCCCGTCGCCTTGGCGCTGCCAGCAATTGCCGGTTGCCAATGCCATTATAGGTGTACGTGCCCTTCTGCAAGTCAAAGAAAGGACGAAGATAGTCAGGGTTGCTGCGCTTCATCATCAGCCGTCGGGGGTTGTCTTTCAGGTAGTTCTGCCAAGTGGGCAGCTCGTCATACGACCTAAGGATTAGGTCGTTATAGCCCTTCGCAAAAAGTGGATGGTATGGCTCTGTGTCTTGTGATGGCCCAGCCATCACCTGCAGAGAACGCCCCTCCGTCTGCGCTGCCCCCTTCTCCGTAGCTTTCTCCGTAGGTTGCGCTGCCCCTTTCTCCGTAGGCTGCGGTTCCGCCGCAGCTCTCTTCTCCTCCGTCCGCGGTTCCGCCGCAGCTCTCTCTATCGCCCTCTGCGCCCTCCGGCAGCCGGTCTTGAACCCCGCAATCACCTGCCCAAGATGCACGGGCAGCGGTGCCGTTACAAACAGGATGCCATGCATGTGGTCCGGCATCATCTGCACTGCCAGCACCTCTATCTGCGGGTAATAGCCGTGTATGCCTAACCACTCGCTCTGCACGGCCTCTCCAAGAGGCGTAAGCACTATGCGTGGCTCATTCCCGCTACCCTCGGGAGCGAAGGCATCACCCACAAGATGACCGAAGAGCGGTCTGCGGCCTTCCACCTCCAGGGTAATCATATACATGCGACGCTCACTGTAGTCGTGACCATCGTCACGGCGTTTCATTGAGGCTTTCTTCTCGCCTGCATATTGTTTCTTCCGCGCTAACTGCTCTTCGGTCATCTCTTGGGCAGGGTATCCTGTTGTTTAGAATTTCACCGTACCATAGTCATCGTCCTCAAATTCATCCTCATCGTCCCAACAGTTGTTGTTCCTACGACGAGACTCAATTTCATCGGGATCTACCTCCTCCTCATCAGGATTTACTGGTGCTGCCGGAGTGCCGGGCGAACCCGCCATGATTGGTGGTACGATGATGCTCAGAACCTCAGTATCTGGTGATATATATATCTTTTTCATATCCTATCGTATTTCTGTTTATTTTTTTCCTTACTTAGAAACGAATTTCTTTCCGTTCACGATATACAGGCTTCCCTTCTTCATGGTCTCCACGCGACGACCCTGCAGGTCGTAGACACTATTGTCAATTGTCAATTTTCCATTTTCAATTGACTTGATGCCATCTGTCTCCTCGCTGAAGACGATGTCCAAACGGGCGTTGTTGCCTGTAGGTACTTGTGAGGTGAGAATAGGCAGGAATGCCTTATTAGCCTTCACCGTACCGTTCTTCATCTTTACGAACTGGCCGTTGCTGAGGCCGAAGAGCGTGTAGCTTTGACCGTCAATCACCATTTCAGTTGTGACCTCAGTAGGCTCCAATGTACCGCGGAGCATGTTGCCCGTAAGCTCTTCTCCGTTATTAGCGTATGGCAATGAGCACTTTGCACCAGGAGTACCGTAAAGGATAATACCCTCACCAGCCTTTACTTTACCAGTAATTTCTGAGAAGGTAACGGTACTACCCGTTACATCGCTTACGTACCAAGCACGGTAAACAATCTTTGAGTTAGTAGAGAAGTCAAGAGCCTTGTCACAGCAGTATGAGGCATAACCAGAGGCGGCAAGAGTGATGGTAGCAGATGCTCTCTTGTAAAGTGATAATGCACCACCAGTTTGAGTTGAATAGCATGCAAAACCATTGGTGCCATTGTTTCTCAGATTCTTGTTTGCGTTATTTGCGTTGTTCTTTTTGTTAATGAACTCATACGTCTCATTTCCAGACACCGTCCATAAAGCTTTGTCATCAGTTCCGTCGCTTAGCATTTGCGCTTGGTTCTTGTAACCTGTACCAGCAGCGTAAGCGTCTGCATCAGCACTATATATAGTCCAATAATCCCCACTGGGAGCAATGTGCCAAACGATGGAAGCATCGTCGGTAGTAATAATATCGTTTTCTGGAGTTACCTTTTCATACTGCAAGCGGTTGTTAGATACTGTAGTATTCATGGCATATCCATCATAATAGATAATATAATCGCCCTCAACAAGGTCTCCATTGAAGAGTGCAAACTGATCCCCTGAACTTGCAGCTGCCTGCGAGATGGTAATCAAATCCGAATAAATCAAATCATCACCACCGTTATCATCAACACTGTAGACCTTCAGGTAAGCAGTGCGAGCCTCGCCGGTGTTTTCTACAACGACATAAGAGAGTTTTTTGTCTTGGCTAATTTCTGCTGCAATCCAGTCGTAGGAAGTAGCTTCAACTTCAGTGCCATCAGCTGTATAGAACTGCACATCAACTAAGTCCGTATCTATCTTGGTGTATGTCACGTCGATGGTTCCTTCACCTCCTGCTGCGCCAACACTGACTGTGGTCTGAGCAACTGTGATGGCAGGAGGAACGGGGGCTGTCACAGTACCAGTAAGTGAGATGGTGATGCTGGTAGCGCCCTCACTTGCAATCGTCAGAGTTCCTGAGTAACTGCCCTGTTGCAGATTGTCATTGATGTTGACACCAAAAGTGTCACCGCTTGAAATGGTCAGGCTACTGTTTCCGTAACCGCCATTGGGACCTCTTAAATCAAATTCGCCAGTCACGCTGACGGTTATCTCTTCAGTAGTAAGGTTTGTTCCTGTCACAGTAAATATCTGCTCGCCACAAAGGTCTCCACCCTCTTCGTAGGTGAAAGGCTCTGCCTCGGCTGGGTCGACAGAGAGTCTGGGAGAGTTGTCGGGCTTTGTCAGGATAATATTACCTAATGCCACGTTGCCACTGCTCTTATTGGTGTATATCCACTTGATATAGCGCACATTCTCACCAAGGTTGTCGAACGACTCGTTCTGAGTATCACCAAGCTCAGTATAGGTTTTAAGCTCAGTATAGGTTGTACCATCCTCAGAGGTCTGCACCTTAAAGGTACTACCGGAGAAACTATTACCCTTGATGTCGAAGGTCAGCGTGCCAGGCCGCTCGTTAATCTTCAGAATAAGGTAGTCACCAGTTCCGTCAAACTTTAGCTTGGGTGATGAATTATAGTCGTTGCCCAGTCCACTTTGTGTCAAACCATTGGTCTCGTCAATAGCACTCTTTCCTCCATCAAAGGTGAACGGCAGTGTAGCGTAGTCGGCCACGAACTTGGCCTGTGTGACGGTGTAAATAGGCGACTTCACATTACCGGCCACCAGTTTGAAGTAGGCGGTGCGGGCATTCTCGGTGTCGGTATTTGCATCCCATTCCACATGAACGTAGACATCACTGGTAATGGAGGCACGGAACCAGTCGTAGGTAGTGGCATTGCCATCTGCATCGCAGAGCACAAGCGTCAAATCACCAGAGATATTGCTGGCCGTATAATACACGTTGGTATTACCTGCATCATAAGAAGTGTCGTAAGATTTGTCTGCGTCTCCAAAGACAATAGAGGGCGTGAAGTCGATGACGTATTCTGCCGTAGCCACGTCGCTTGTCAGGTCGTCCTTCACGGCAATGGCCTTGATGGTCATGCTGGCATTCACGTCGATGGCAGCTGTATACTCTGTGCTCTCAGACGTTGGATCAGTGCCATCGGTAGTGTAATAGATAACGGCACCATCGGTTGCACAGCTAATCTCCACAGTCTGTACAGACGTATAGGTGCCTGCTTCGCGCGAGAAGGTAGGAGTGACGGGCTTGCACAGGTGGCTGACAAGATAGTTTCCACTGTTTACTTCATAAGTTGTGTTATTGTACTTGGACATTGTACCATAGACGATTACCACATCGCCTTCATGGATGTCATCGGCAGAAGTAAAGTCAGTATTATTTAAGTTCTTGCCTTTATAGACTTGTAGCTGGTCAGTCTTACTACCATCATTAGAAATCCAGTAAGTGATACTGCCCGAGCTTAAACTGCCACTCTGTGAGACAATACCTGTAACATATACATTAGTGACACCCGTATTAGCATCGATAGCATCGCGAGCTTCAGTAACTGTATAAGGATTATTCCGAGTACCCTTCATATTCGGGTCAATGATGTATGTTGCAGTAGCTAAAAGGCTAGTAACATTGTCCTTCACAGCAATGGCCTTGATGGTCATGCTTTCATTCACGTCGATGGCAGCTGTATACTCTGTGCTCTCAGACGTTGGATCAGTTCCGTCGGTGGTATAATAGATGGTTACACCATCAGTTTCACTGCTAATTGTCACGCTCTGTGCAGTCTCATAAGTACCTGCTTCGGGCGAGAAGGTGGGAGCGGCAGGCTTTACAATACGCTCGATGCTCACTATATAGTTGCCAGAAGCAACCTCAGGAGTATTACTATAAGTGGTCAATTGTCCTGTGATAACAACAACGTCACCCAATTGCAAATCATCGGCAGACGAGAATGCTACATTATTAAGACCTTTACCCTTATATACAAGAAGTTGGCTTGTAGTAGTTCCGTCATCAGAGATATAATACCTGTAGTTCGAACCATCCCCAACAATACTGGTGTTATAGAACTGAGACACGATACCTCTTATATATACGGCCTCTGAATTGCCACTTGATGGCGTTGCTGCGATAGCCTCGGCCACGGTGTAAGGATTCTGCTCAGTGCCGGGAGCTTTGCTGTCAATAACAGTGATGGTTTTTGAACCAGTGGCTTCGGCATAGTCGCTACTTCCTGCGTAGGTAGCAGTAAAAGTAACTTCACCAGTAGCTACGAGAGTAACTGCACCTGTAGATGGATCGATGGTGGCGATGTTGCTATCGCTGCTACTCCAAGTAACGGTTGCACCATCAACGGAAGATTCATTGTATGTCACGGCTGCGGTGAGTGTTCCAGCGCTTACGTTAGTCTCTCCGTTGAGGTCAAGGGTAAGCTCTCCGCTGACGGTTACCGTCGTCTCTGCCAGGTTCTTTGTAGCTGTTATTTGAGCCACAGCACTTTCATCATTGCCCTTCACAGCCTTGGCATAGATGGTCTTTGTCTCAGTGATGGTCAGAGCAGAGGTGTAGTCGCTCCAGTTCTCTCCATCAAAGCTATACTTGATGGTTGAACCTTCAGTAGCGCAGGTGATGGTAGCTGTGGTTGAGAAATAGAACGGATTGTTTGCAAGGGTTATCACAGGACGCTCAACGGTAGCGGCGACAACGGTGGTGCAGTAGTCGGAAAAAGTATCTGGTGTACCGGTAACCCATGTAATGGCAATTTTGTCTATATACATAGCACCACTATTTGAGCGAACGCCAATATAATCATAATCGCTTGTAAAAATATACTCCGTACTGGTACCGTAAACAATGTTGCCAATAGAAGTTCCCCAAACCGAACCATCATATAAGTTATCCGACCCTGTATAGGCTTTATTTGATCCATAGATATCAAGTTTTCTGCCATTTGATGTGCTGCTATTCCAGGTTATTTGGATCTTTTTAGCTTTTCCTCCTGTTTTTGTCGTTACGATGCCACTTGGACTTGTACTACGCAATTGAATAGAATTATTTCCACCTGCACTTTGACCAGCATAAACAGCACTAGAATTGCTGGTTTTCCCAGACCATGTTGTATAGCTCGTACCTGTAACACCTGTGGTCGACCGGTCAAGCTCGTCTATCACCTCGGTTAATCTTCCTTCCGTCTTTGTTGCAAACACAGCATAGTAAGTAACATCGCTGCTACCCATCGTGGCTGAGGTGACAAATGTCGGTGCTGTGTCGGTGGTTCCTGAAATAGCTTCTGTAGCCCAGCCTACAAACACCTTTCCTTCAATGTCTGCAGGGTTATCAGGGAATGTAATCGATGCACCTTCCTCATAAGACTGCTCGGTTGAACTGCCGTTAATAATCCAAGTCACTATATGTGTAGGGATAGGATTCACGGTGATGCCGTATGTGGCGGTTTTCGTAATATCACCCTCGGTATAGCTTACCGTCACGGTCTGTTCACCCGTTGTGCTCATGTCGTAGCCATTGAACGTTGCATTGGCCGTTACATCCTGATTAGAATTGTCTTCATAAGTAGCCGTCACCGTCATACCCTCGTGAGAGAATGCATCGCCAACATGGAAAGATGTAGGATATTCGCCAGACAGAGCAATTGACGAAAGAGGTGATGAAGAAGCAGAAGCGTAATTGACAGTAATAGAACTAATCCAACAATAATTCGAACTTTCCAGTTGTAAATAGCTGATTTCAGATGTAATATTAAAAGTAAGATCAGAAAAATCAGAAATGATATTCTGTGTCGCACTTCCATTAACCTTCAAAGTAGCAGCTTTAGATGAATTATAACGTTTTGCTTTAACCACAATAGAAGTCGGTGTAATAGAGGATGTGAGATTCATCTTAATTACACCAGAACCTCCAGATTTTCCTAATTTTAAACCATTAGCTCCATTATAATATACATTTGTAGTCGTAGCAAGATTTCCAGACAAATAGGAACTACCTTCGGAAACAATAGTACTACATGCAGTAGATGTAGAAGCGGCAGTGCCATCGCCACTACCTGTTTTAAATGTAATAGTATAGGAGTCTCCCCACACATTCCCTACTCCCGCTACTGCGCATAGCAGGAGCATCCATAGTTTTAGTAAGTAATTCTTTTGTTTCATGTTATAGTTTTTTTTAGTTATTATTTCTTCTGTCTTAGGTGTATTAGACTGGCGAGCCAATACAAAGTGCAAAGTTACAATGTTTTTTTTGAATAGCAAAGGAAAAACGGATAAATGATTTGAAATTTTCAACCGTACAGGTCGAATAGTCTTCTGGACGTGGACTCCACTCGAGTTGTTGGTCGCTTATGCGTTTTATGATAGTTCAGTTTACGCAAGAAATGGGCTGACTTATTACAAAGCCTTTGTAACAGCATTACAGACTATTTGTAACAGTATTACAAAGTATCTGTAACGCCATTACAAAGGCTTTGTAACGACATTACAGACCATTTGTAACGGCGTTACAAACCGTTTGTAACGAAATCAATGTGTTTTTGGTTATTTGTTCAACAAGATTTTCTTTCCGCGGACGAGATAGATACCGGGCTGATGGTGCAGCGAAGCGTCGACTCGTCGACCTTGAAGGTCGTAGACGGTATTATCCATACTGCTTTGCCCATCATCCATTGACGAAATTCCCGTCGTCTCGTCGTCGAAGGCGATGGCCATGCGAGCCTCGCTAATATCGGCTATGAGGCTGTTTGGCACGGGCAGGATGGCTTTGTTGGCCGGGACGGTCATGCCTTCGGCCTTCAGCTTGCGGAAGTCGCCGTAGGTGGCGCTCAGTGCAAAGTAGGTGTAGGCCTTGTCTTGCTGCGACATAAAGGTGGGCGTCAGCGTGCCGATGAGCAGGTTCGGCTCGGGGTGGTTCTCGCTATTGGTAGTGAGGGGGAGCGTACAGGTTATGTCGGGCTTGCCATAGAGGATGAAGGGCACGCCGCTGGCGATGGTGCCGGTGATGCGCTTGAAGAGCACCGTGGTGCCGCTTATCTCTTTTACGGTGTAGGCACGCACGTTACTGTCAAGGCCATCAAGGTCGAGCGGATACTGGCAGCAGTAGGTGGCGAAGCCGCTGGAGCTGACGGTGACCTGTGGGTCTTCTACCAGTTGGTAGGCAACGATAGAATGTTGTGTAGTGCTGAGGTTAGAATAAGCGTAAGCCTTATAATAATGTTCATTTGTAAAAGCTAATATGCGGTTTTCGAAATTTGGACTTTTGATATGGAAGGTGCCATCTTCTTGGTAGGTAAACGACCAAATGCCAGTTTTATTGTTATAGCTTTTACTGTCAAGAAGAAGATATTGTGGATTATCCTTTTTAACGTGCAGATACTGTTCCGAACTTAGACTTGCGTTTTTCATATAGAATCCGCCAGTGGCAGACTCTAAAGTCCAAACATACGACTCTGTACCTGAGAGTCCCGTCTTTTTATAGGATTTTGTAGTAGTGAGTGCATAGCTACTGATGGTATTCTTCATCACATACCCGTCTTGCTCGAACACGTATTTGTTGCCTGCGGAGACCGAGGCTACGCGTACTAATTTATAGGTGGTGGCGCAGGCGGGGCCTACGGCTATCATCATTATGCAAAGGGTGAAGAGCCACACGAGCTTCACCCAACAACGTTCGGTTTTCTGTTCTTTGGTTTTCATTTTGGGCATCGGATTTAACGGATTATTATTTGCCACGGACTTTACGGACTTTACGGGTTGTTTCCACGGACTTGAGGACTGGACGGGCAACTATGAACTATCCACTATAATCTATCCACTATAATCTATCCACTATCCACTATCAACTATAAACTATCCACTATTCACTTTGTCTGCACCCTCTTAGTCTTCGGCTGTTCCTTGTTCCTGCGGTTGACGACGGTGACGACGGCTTGTGCAAGGTTGAGGAAGGCCTGGCCAGTCATGGTGTCGACACGTGTGGCAGCGGGTTCTCCGCTGTCGCCACCCTCGCAGATGCCCTGTACCAAGGGTATCTGTGCCAACAATGGCACCTGCATCTCGTCGGCGAGCTGTTTGCATCCCTCCTTACCGAAGATATAGTAGCGGTTCTCGGGCAGCTCGGCGGGCGTGAACCATGCCATGTTCTCTACGAGTCCGAGGATGGGCACGCCGACCTTCTCGTTGCGGTACATGTCGATACCCTTGCGGGCATCGGCCAGCGCCACCTGCTGAGGTGTAGAGACGATGACGGCACCGGTGATGGCAAGCGTCTGTAGGAGGGTGAGGTGGATGTCGCTCGTGCCCGGCGGGGTGTCGAGGATGAGGTAGTCGAGTGCTCCCCAGTCGGCATCGGCAATGAGCTGCTTCAGCGCGTTCGAGGCCATACCTCCGCGCCAAAGCGTTGCTGTGGTGGGACTGACGAAGAAGCCGATGCTGAGCACGCGAACACCGTATTGCTCGACAGGCTCGATAAGGTCGCGCCCGTCGACTTTTACGGCGTAGGGCCGTGCATCCTCGATATGCAGCATCTTTGGCACCGAAGGACCGAAGATGTCGCAGTCGAGCAGACCCACGCTGTAGCCCAGACGTGCCAGGGCGATGGCGAGGTTGGCTGCGACGGTCGACTTACCCACGCCGCCCTTTCCCGAACTGACGGCCACGATGTTTTTCACCTCGGGCAGGAGCTTGTCTGGTTCAGGACGAGCCTTCGACTTGAACTCGGTGACTATTTCTACCTCTACCTCTTCAGACACATGATAGTGGATGGCTGCCTCGGCAGCTTTTACCGTTGAGCGGAGAAAGGGATCGGTGTCGCGGGGAAACTCGAGGATTACGCGCACCTTCATGCCGTTGATGCTCGGGGTGTCGGCAAGCATGCCGCTCTCTATGAGGTTTTTCTTCGTGCCGGCGTAGGTCACGGTGGCCAGCGCATCAATAATCAGTTGGGGATAGAGGGTCATTTTTTTAAGGGAAAAGTGAAAAATTAAACGTGAAAAATTTGCTACCGCGTTAGAAGTGTCTAAAGTGAAAAGTTCGCTACCGCGTTAGGTCCCCTTCTTCGCTTTCATCTCCATGAGTCGTTCGTGGGCATCCTGCTTGGCAAGATGGATCTGGTAACGGTAGACAGCGAGGGCGAGGACGAAATAGACGGCGGCATGGATCCAGAGTATCTCGTACTCGGCGGCAACGTCGCTGAGCGAGGCACCCATGGAGTTCAGACGCACGTAGGCCTTCACGCCGAAGGTCGAGGGGAAGATCCAGGATACGCTCTGCCAGAAGGCGGGAATATTGCTCTGGGGCCACGATACACCTGTGAGGAAGAGCAGCGGGACGCTGATAAAGACCATGAGGAGCATGACGTTTTCGCGGTATTTCACCATGCACGATACCGTCATGCCGAAGAAGATGCACGCCAGGATATAGGGCACCATGATGATGAGCAGCGACTGCCACGAGGCAAGCTGGGGGAAGTGGAACAGATGGGGTACGGCAGCAAGGAGCCATGCGCCCATCACGGCATAGATCATGAAATAGCACATCGCTTTGCCCAGCACGATGCGGAACATGCCGTGGTAGTGACGGCTGATGGGGATGAGCTGGTTGTAGCGGTTCTCCTCGCGCGACGAGCCGGCAAGGAGTCCGATGCCGAGGACAAGTGTCTGCTGAAGGATAAGCACGAGCACGCCGGGTAGGATGAACGAGCCGTAGCCGCCCTGGGGGTTGTAGAGCGGCACGTCGGCATAGTCGAGCGGTCGTGCAGCGATAATCTCCTCGCGCTTCGTGTAGTGACGGCCTAACTTCGTCTGCAGGTCGGCGCCCATCTGCATGCTGACCACCTGGGCCGTCTGGAACAATGCCTTATAGGTGAGCATGAGGCTCATGTCGCAGTAGACGCTGATGACGCCCTGCTCCATGCGGTTGACGCGGGTCTCGAAGTCGGAGGGGATGAGGTAGATGCCCTTGACGAGCTGTCGCGAGACGAGCGACTTCGCCTCTTCAAGGTCCTGAGCGTAGTAGGCCACACGCACGTCGGCCGAGGCGTCGCACATGCGTACGAACTTTCGCGATAGTCCGCTATGGCTCTGGTCGACGACGCATACGGGCACGTCGTGTACGGTCTCATTATTGTAGATCCAGGAGTAGAGGATGGGGTAGACCAGTGGCACGACGATGAAGAAGATGATAGCTCCCTCGTCCTTGAATACCTGCTTCATCTCCTGTCGCCAGATGTAGCAGGCATCTAATAGCGAATCAATCAGGTTACGGAATATAGACATAGTTGAGCATTGCGTTCTTGATCTTACTAATCACGAACCAAGGCAGCAGCAGGAAGGCCACCAAGGCGGCAAAATGGAACCACGCCTCAAGGAGCGGGTATCCGTTGAACACGCAGATCTGATAGATCATATAGTAGTGGCGCAGGGGGAAGAGCCACGACAGTGCCTGCAGCGGTGAGTCCATGCCCATGATGGGGAAGGCCGAGCCGGCCATGGAGAAACTGAGCACGCCCCATAGCGAACATACGCTCATCGACATGCGCAGCGACGGCATGAGTCCGAAGGCGAAGATGCCGAAGCCCTGTGCGGCGAGCACCTGTATGAGTCCTAAGAGTACGAGCATCCACGGACTGCCCAGATGTGGGAAGCCAAGGTGGAAGAACACGTACCACTCGTAGGTGTAGACGATGGCGAGCCAGATGAGCGTCTGCGGCAGGAACTTGCCGATGATGGCGGTGAGGATGCGGTTGTCGGCCATCTGCATCCATTCCTTCGACGTGCCGAACTTCAGTTCGGTGCCGAGTGAGTAGGCCGAGATGAGGAAGATGAACAACATGAACATGCCCGGCACGATCATCGTGGTGAGGTAGGCGTTATAGCTCGTCCAGGGGTTTGCTATCTGGTGCAAGTCAATCTTGATGGGTTGTAGAAACGTCTGTATCTGGTCGTCGGTAAAGCCACGGGCACGCATCGTAGCCTGTCCTACGGCAGCCGAGCCGAGCGTTGAGATGGTCTTCATGTCCTTCATCATCAGCGCACCGGCGGCCAGTGTGGTGTAGGTGTAATAATAAGAGATCTTGGGTTGCCGGCTTGCCAGCAGCTGTTCTGTGGTGCCTTTGGGAATGTAGAGGAAACCATAGATGTCGCCCTTCTGCGTGGCTCTCCGTGCCTCGTTGAACGAGGGATAATGAGCCACGACCTGCGACATCTGGAACCCGTCGAGCCGTCGTGCCAGTGCACGCGATGTCGAGGTGTTGTCGAGGTCGACCACGCCTACGGGCATGCTTGTGGGTAGTCCGTCATCCATGAGCGACGTGAAGAAAATCATCGTCAGCAATGGAAAGACCACCATACATAACCTGTAGATGTGGTTGCGGCGGAGGATAAAGAGCTCGCGCAGAACGATGCGATAAAGCTTTCTCATTTGATTATCAGGCTCATTCCTGGGCGCAGGCCTTCCATCTTCTCCATGGGGCGGGCCTTCACCTCGAAGGTCTTCAGGTCATACTCGCCGTTGGCCTTCGTGGCTTTCCATACGGCATACGAGCCCTGGTCTTTCATGTGGTAAATCTTCAGCTTCAGCTCCTTGTTGAAGGCGGGCACGAAGGCGGTAATCTCACCGCCCATCTGCATGCCCTGCAGCTGGTCCTCGCGCACGTTGAACGTGCCCCAGAGGTCGTCCATCATCGAGATGGTCATGATGGGGCTGCCCGTACCTACGAGTTCGCCCACCTTCGGGTAGATGCTGCTCACCTCGCCCTCCATCTGTGCCGTCTGTACGGTCTCGCCAACGTAGGCGCTGACCTCCTGCACGGCACCGCGTGCGCGGTTCACTTGTGCCTGGGCAGCGAGTTTCTCTTCCATACGAGCGCCGTTCACGGCCATGTCGTACTGACTCTGGGCGGCTTCGACGGTGGCCTGCATGGCCTTGTAGTTGGCCATGGCCTCGTCGCGCTTTTGGGCACTCATCACGCCCTCGTCGAAGAGGCGTTGTACGCGGTTGTATGATTTCTCGGCAATCTCCAGACCAGCCTTGGCTTTCTGCAACAGCTGGAAGGCTCCCTGCACCTGTTCCTTGCGGGCACCGTTTTTGGCCATCAGCTCCAGTGCCGATGCACCTGCCTCGGCACCTTTGGCCTGCTCCATCTTCGCCCGTACCTCTGGTGCGTCGATAATGGCAAGCGTGTCGCCTACCTTCACGTAGTCGCCTTCCTTTACTCGTATCTCTAAGATGCGACCGGGCACCTTGCTCGATACACGGTATTCAGAAACTTCAACCTGTCCCTGTATGACCTCAGGCGCACGGCCTAAGGTGAAGAAGCCGATGAGGGCTACGATAGCCACAACCACGGCAAAGCCGAGGATGGCATACAGGATGTTTTTGTGTTGTTTCGTTGCTTGATCCATATTTTCAATGCTTAATGCTCAATTATCAATTATCAATTCTCAATTGTCAACCTACCCAGTGCCTTGCGCATATCGACCCTGCTGAGGCAGACATCGATCTCGGCATCAATCTTCTGCGACTGTGCCTGTAGCCAGGCGGTCTGTGCCTCCATGACCACAGTGGGAGTGATGACGCCCTCGCTGAAACCAAGGTTTGCCGTGCGCAGGTTCTCGTTGGCCTTCTCGATGCCGGCGTTGGCCATGGCCAGATGCTTCGCAGCCTCCTCTACGCGGAAGGAATGCTGGTTCACCTGCAATTCAATCTTCTCGCGTGCTTCGGCCACCTCAAGGTTGGCTATAGCCGTGGCGCCTTTCGTCGCGCGTACCTTATATATATTATCACCCCAGTTCCAGATGGGAACGCGGACAAGGAGGCCTACATTCCAGAAACCAGCAAACTTTTTCTCAAAACCATTGAACACGTTGGGGTTGCTCACGGCATAGCCGCCCATGAGAGCCACCTGCGGCAGGTTGGCTGCCTTCATGATGTTTGTGAGCTGGTGGGACATGTCGGCCGTCGTCTCAAGCATCTTCAGCTCAGGACGGTTGTCGAGAGCCATGACAGTCAATGACTCCGTGGAAGCGTAGTCATCAGCAGAGGGAGTAGCCAGCTCGTTCGAGTCCTCATCGGCAAGGGTGACGGTTTCATTCATAGGCAGTCCGATGGTCTGGCATAGCAGCATCTTCGAGAGTATCAGACCGTCGTTGACCTTCTGTACGGTCATTTCGGCCTCGCTTACCTTCACGCTGACGCTAAGCCCGTCGCTGCGGGTGGCCACGCCCTCGTCGATCATCTTCTGCACGTCGCTGTCGAGCTTACGGAGTAGTTCGAGGTAGCTCTCGGCCAGCCGTTTCTTGTTCTTCAGCGACACTACCTGCCAATAGGCCTGGTCAGTGGCATAGATGACTGCCTGCTGACGGGCATTGGTCGAGTTGGCTGTTAGTTGCTCGTTAAGGTCGGCCAGACGGTTCATGGCCACGATACTACCACCCATGAATATGGGCTGTATGGCAAATACAGAGCCAGACCAGACATTACGGGTGTCGGTACGGAAGGCATCGACAATCTTCTCGCCCTCGGTGTTCAGCTTACCGGCAAGTCCTTGGATGCCGCCCTTGACGGTTGCATCGATGCCACCCATCATTTGCTGTATGGCTTCTGCAGGGATGCCTAACTGCTGCATCATCGTGCCCACCTGCTGCCCGAAGGCCTCTATGGGCTGCAGTGAGCCTTGCATGCTGGTGGCGAAGTTGTTACCGAGGTTCAGGAGGCTGTTCTTCTGGTCGTTATTCAGGATTGAGATCTCCTTGCTCGTATGCTCGTAGGTACCTATCGCACTGACATGCGGAAGGTACTTCGTGCGTGCTGAGCGTCGCAGGTTGGCCGCTACATCCTGCTTCAGGCGGGAGATGCTCAGTTGCTTGTTGTTGCGTAAGGCCATCGCCCGACAGCTGTCAAGGCTCAGCAGTTGCTGGGCCTGTGCGTCGCTGAACGACAGGAGTGCTGTCAGTGCCATTAGCGGCAGCCATCGCTGGTTATTATTCTTCATTCTTGTGGATCTTATGGGACTTATGGGGCTAATTGGGCCCATGGGGCTAATGGGTTGGGGGCTTTTTATTCTTCCATGTTAAACCGTGCGGAGCCAATGAGGTTTCCGTCGGCGAAGATGCTGACTAAGTAGGAGCCTGCACTAAGCACGTCGCTGCCTTCCCAGTAGGCTCTGACGGTGGTCTGCTCACCCGTGTACTCGATAGAGTTACGGGCCGAGGCCTTCAGCGTACGGTTCTCATAGGTGAATGAGCCGCCTCCATCGAGCACGTCGCCATTGGGCTTCTTGATGCACGTGTAGATGACGCGTTGGCCGTTGGTAGCCGTGACATTCTTCGAGATGGAGTAGGTCACTAACAGCTTGTTAGCCTTCTTCAGCTTGTTCTTTCTTGTGGGCTTACCGTCGCGCATGGCAGTGAGCGAGATGCCTGTAGCGTCGAGTTGTGCGGCGATGGCTACCTTCTCCGTGAGCGACTGCTTCTCGGTTTGCAGTCCTTGTTTCTCGCGGTTGGTCTGTGCCAGCTCGTCGCGTATCTGGAGATTCTCCGAGCGCAGCGACTCGTTGATTTGGTTGAGTGAGTCAACCTGTCGGATATACGAGCGTAGCACCTCGCGTACGGTGGCGAGCTCCTTTTTTAGTCGGGCAATCTCGCGGGCATCGTCAGACTTCACTTTCTTCAGTTCTTCGAGGAGCTGCTGTGTGCGCATCTGTTCCTGTGTGAGCTGTGCCACGATGGAGTCGTTGTTGATCTGGGTGATCATCTCACTGTACTGCATGGTAAACCGCTGGTACTCGTTCTCCATCTCCTGCTTGTCGAGTTCGGCAAGCTCCTGCATCTCCTGATTCACCTGCTTCTGCTGTTGCAGGCCCATAAACAGCCAAACGGCCACTCCGGCAAGTGCCAGAATGACCAGGATGGCCAGTGCTATTAATGCTTTCTTCATTATTAACTAATGGGGCTAATTGGGGTTTATGAGGCTAATTGGGCTTATGAGGCCAATAGGGCCCATTGGACTAATGGGACTTATAAGTTTGCCAGTTCTACGACCTTGTCCACGGCTGCGCTCAGACCGTCGATGTTCTTACCTCCGGCCGAGGCATAGTGGGGCTGGCCGCCACCACCGCCTTGGATGAGCTTTGCAGCCTCGCGAACCATCTGTCCGGCGTTCAGTCCATGTTCCTTGACAAGGTCCTCACTCATCATCACCGAGAGCAGGGGCTTGTCCTGATACTTCGTACCGACGACACAGAGCAGCGAACCCTCGATGGCAGCCTTTACCTTGAACACCAAGTCCTTAGCGGCACCCGGATCCATGGGCAACACGCAACTGACGACCTTCACGCCATTGACGTCGCGGGCCTTCTCGACGAGCTGCTGACAGCAACGCATCACGGCCTGCTGCTGGAAGGCTTCAATCTCCTTCTTCATTGCGTCGTGTTCCTCGATATACTTCTGTATAACACCCTGTAGATCCTTGGTGTTGTTGAAGAACAATTTTATTGCTTTCAGTGTGTCCTCAAGCTGGTAAAGCATTTCCTCGCACTCCTTGCCAGTTTTAGCTTCAATACGGCGGATGCCTGCGGCGACGCTACTCTCAGAGAGAATCTTGAAGAAACCGATGCGGCCTGTAGAGGTGGCATGGATACCACCGCAGAACTCGCACGACGGTCCGAAGCGTACCACGCGCACCTTGTCGCCATACTTCTCACCGAAGAGGGCAATGGCACCGAGCTTCTTGGCTTCGTCGAAGGGCACGTCGCGGTGCTCGTCGATATGGATGTCCTGGCGGATCATGTCGTTTACCATGCGCTCCACCTCGCGTAGCTGCTCGTCGCTGACCTTCTCGAAGTGGGAGAAGTCGAAGCGCAGCGTGTCGGGCGATACGAATGAGCCCTTTTGCTCTACGTGGTCGCCCAGTATCTGCTTCAAAGCGTAGTCGAGCAGGTGGGTAGCCGTATGGTTAGCTGCCGAGGCATCTCGACGGTCGGTATCGACACAGGCCATGAACTCGGCAGTCGGATCATTTGGCAGCTGCTTCACGATATGTACCGTCTGGTTGTTCTCGCGTTTTGAGTCAATAATCTCGATGGTCTCGTTTTCGTTGACGAGCACTCCGCTGTCGCCTACCTGACCACCCATCTCACCATAGAACGGTGTGTAGTCGAGCACGAGCTCGTAGAACTCGTTCTTTTTCTGTGTGACCTTGCGATAGCGCAGGATGTGGCAGGTGTATTCGGTGTAGTCGTAGCCGACGAACTGCTGTTCTGCAGCAGCAGAACTGCTGCCTACGGAGAACCAGTCGCTGTTTTCGACGGCGGCGGCATTGCGGGCGCGCTCCTTTTGCTTCTGCATCTCGGTGTTGAACTCAGCCTCGTTGACGGTAAGGCTGTTCTCGCGGCAGATGAGCTCGGTAAGGTCGAGGGGGAAACCGTAGGTGTCGAACAGACGGAAAGCCTGCACGCCGCTTAGTTCCTTCTCTCCTTTGCTCTTCATCTCCTCCATGGCCTTGTCGAGCAGGGCGATACCCTTGTCGAGGGTACGCAGGAAAGCGTCTTCCTCTTCCTTCATCACCTTGGCGATGAGCGTCTGCTGGGCCTTCAGTTCGGGGAAGGCCTCGCCCATCTCTTCAACGAGCGTGGGCAGCAGCTTATACAGGAAGCTCTCCTTCTGTCCAAGGAACGTATAGGCATAACGCACGGCGCGGCGCAGTATGCGACGGATGACGTAGCCCGCCTTTGCATTCGATGGCAGTTGGCCGTCGGCAATCGAGAATGCCACGGCACGCAGATGGTCGGCGCAGACACGCATGGCAACGTTAATGTCATCCTGCTGCTTAACGGATAATCCGGAATTACCGGAAATGCCGGCAACCTCCTCTTCGAAGGTGACATATTTCAGTCCAGTGATTTGCTCCTCGGCTTTGATAATCGGCTGGAAGATATCGGTGTCATAGTTTGAGTGCTTGCCCTGCAACATGCGGACGAGGCGCTCGAAGCCCATGCCGGTGTCGATGACGTTCATCGAGAGCTTTTCGAGTGAGCCGTCGGCCTTACGGTTGTACTGCATAAAGACGAGGTTCCAGATCTCGATGACCTGCGGGTCGTCCTGGTTCACCAGTTCGCGACCAGGCTTGCCGTTCTTTTTCTCTTCCTCAGGACGTGAGTCCACATGGATCTCGGAACAGGGACCGCAGGGACCTGTATCTCCCATCTCCCAGAAGTTGTCGTGCTTGTTGCCGTTGATGATATGGTCGGCAGGCACGTGCTTCAGCCAGTAGCCGGCAGCTTCGTCGTCGCGTTCCAGTCCCTCTTTCGGGTCGCCCTCGAACACGGTGACGTATAAATCCTTGGGGTCGAGCTTCAGCACGTCGACCAGATATTCCCAAGCCATGTCGATGGCTCCCTCCTTGAAGTAGTCGCCGAACGACCAGTTGCCCAGCATCTCGAACATCGTATGATGGTAGGTGTCGTGTCCAACCTCTTCCAAATCATTGTGTTTACCGCTGACGCGCAGGCACTTCTGCGTGTCTGCACGGCGGCGTGGTTCAGGGTCACGCGTACCTAATATAATATCCTTCCACTGGTTCATACCGGCGTTGGTAAACATCAGCGTCGGGTCATCCTTAACTACCATCGGTGCCGACGGCACGATGGCATGTCCTTTCGACTCGAAATACTTCTTGAACGAGTCGCGGATTTCTTTTGCAGTCATCATTGTTATTATTTCGACATTACGTTATAACGTTATTACAACATCGCCACATCGCGATTTAACGGTGCAAAGGTAAACAATTTTTCTTAATTAGTAGCGAGAATGGCTGTTTTTAATACTTTAATCAGTGTTTTTTAGATTTTTAATACTTTTTCTCCCGACAGTCCATGATTATTTGCGTACTTTTGCAAAAGAAAACTATTCTACTTACTGACATGAAACGGATATTATTTTCGGTAGGCTTGTTGCTGGCCAACCTTTTAGGTTGGGCTCAGTCGAACTATGACTATGAGCGGCTATGCATGGAGCGGCTCGACCGTGGTGTCGTAGCCATCCCACAGGGCGACGGTCGGGTGGCTGTGAGCTGGCGTACACTAAGGTCGGACAAGAAGGGCGAACCCTTCGACGTCTATCGAAACGGTGTGAAGCTTAACGACGAACCGCTCACCTCGGGCGGCACCTTCTTTGTTGACTCGCAGCCACTCAGTAGTGGAGATGACGTGCTCTACGAAGTACGTGGCGGTGGTCTCGACGGTAGCTTTACGCTCCGGGCCGACGCCCCTGTGGGCTATCTGCCAGTGAAGATCGAACGGCCTGAAGGCGGTAAGGTGCCAACGATGCAAAACTTGCAACCACAAGCCAGACGTGGTCGGGGGCGCGGATGGGGCTGGCGCGACGATGGCTCTTACACCTACTCGGCTAATGACATGAGCGTGGGCGATGTCGACGGTGACGGTCAATATGAACTGTTTGTGAAGTGGGAACCGTCGAATGCTCACGACAATGCCCACGATGGGTATACGGGAGCTACTATCATTGATTGTTACAAAATAGACAATAGTAAATCTGATAATTGTGATTTGCTGTGGCGCATCAACCTCGGGCCGAATATCCGCTCGGGTGCTCACTACACGCCCTTCATCGTCTACGACCTTGACGGCGACGGACGCGCTGAACTGTTGGTGAAGACCGCCGACGGCACGCGCGACGGAAAGGGTAGGGTGATTGGCGATTCGCTTGCCGACTGGCGCAACAAGGCCGGACGGATTCTTGACGGACCGGAATATATCACTGTCTTCAATGGACTCACTGGCGAGGCCATGGACACGAAGGCCTACGTTCCCCAACGCGGCAATCTGCAGGCATGGGGCGACGACCGCGGCAACCGCTCGGAGCGCTACTTAGCCGCTGTCGGTTACCTTGGAAAGGTAAAAGGGGAAAAAGGTAAAAAGATAAAAGACGAAAAAGGAGTGGCCTCTGCCGTTTTCTGCCGTGGTTATTACACCCGCACGGTCATTGCGGCATGGGATTGGGACGGCAAGGAACTGATTAGCCGCTGGGTGTTCGATACCGACGAACCGGAATGGAAAGACTATGCCGGACAGGGCAACCATAACCTGCGTGTGGCCGATGTCGACGGTGACGGCTTCGACGAGATTACCTACGGTTCGATGGCCGTTGACCATGACGGAAGGGGGTTGTATAATACGGGTTTCGGTCATGGCGATGCCATTCACCTTGTGGCTGAGCCAAAGACGAACAAGCTATACATCTGGGACTGCCATGAGAATAAACGCGACGGGTCAGACCTGCGCGATGCAGCCACGGGTGAGGTAATCTTTCAGATTAAGAGCCGCACCGATGTAGGACGTGCCATGGCTGCCGATATCGACCCTACAAATCCTGGCGTGGAGATGTGGAGCACCGATAGTCATGGCATACGCAACATGAAAGGTGAGGTTGTGTCTACTGCACGCGATGCCGACAACCCGCAGCACGACAACAATCTCGTCCTCGGAGGACGCTACCTGCCTGTGAACTTCGGCATCTGGTGGGACGGCGACCTACTACGCGAGTTGCTCGATCGTGCCACTGTCACGAAATATAACTGGCAGGAGAAGTCTATCGACACCGTGCAACAGTTTGAGGGGGTGGTCTTCAACAATGGTACGAAGTCGAATCCCGGTCTGGCTGCCGATATCCTTGGCGACTGGCGTGAGGAAGTCATTGCCCGTGACCGCGAGTCAACGGAACTGCGCATCTATGTCAGCACCATCCCCACCGACTACCGCATCAACTGCTTGATGCAGGACATTCCCTACCGGCTGTCGGTAGCCACGCAGAACGTGGGCTACAACCAGCCCTCGGAGCTTGGCTACTATCTCGGTCCCGACGATACCAGCTACCTGAAATAGCTGATGAGTTTCTAATACGATAACGAACAAACGAATCAATACCTTATGAGAAAAACGATTCTTAGTATGATGATGTTGTTGCCAATCATGGCAATGGCCAGTGAGAAAACAGTCAGCTCGCCCAACGGCAAGCTGGTAGTCACTATCAATGATGAGGGTGGACGCGCCACCTACAGCGTTGCACTCAACGGCCAGACGGCGTTGTTGCCGTCGCAGCTCGGTTTCAAGGGCGACATAGGCGACTTTACGCAGGGTCTGCGCATCACGAATGAAAGCGTTGAGACCGTAAGCAAAGGTTATGACTTGTGGCAGACGAAGCAATTCCATCATTTCTACGTGGCTAAGCAGCTGACATTGGATTTTGAGAATGCCCGGCAGCAGAAGATGTCGATAGTCTTCTCGGTGAGCAACAAAAACGTGGCTTTCCGCTACCTGATACCCCGTCAGAAGGAAGACAATCCGAAGACCGCTATCATTACCGAGGAGGCCACGTCGTTCTGTCTTCCCGACGGCACTACGACCTTCCTTACTCCCCAGATTGATCCGATGAAAGGCTGGGAGCGCACGAAACCCAGCTATGAGGAGGAATACAAGGCCGATGCGCCGATGACGGAGCGTTCGCGCTACGGACAGGGTTACACGTTCCCGTGCCTGTTTAAGATTGGGCATCAGATTAACACGGATTCAAACGGAGCAAAATCAAAAGACCGAGTCAATCCGAGTCAATCCGATGCTAAATGTATGTGGGTGCTCATCAGCGAGACGGGTGTCAGTAGCCAGTATTGCGGTTCGCACTTGAGCGACTATTCGGCTGAGCGCGGCTATACGGTGGCCTATCCGCAGGCAGGCGAGAACAACGGCTTCGGCTCGCCCTATGCCTCAATTGCCTTGCCCGGCGTGACGCCCTGGCGTACGATTACCATAGGCGAGACGCTGAAGCCCATCGTCGAGACTACCATTGCCTACGACCTCGTGGAGCCGCTCTACGAGCCGAGTGAGAAGTACACGGGTGGCCGCTATACGTGGTCGTGGCTCATCTGGCAGGACAACTCCATCAACTATGATGATCAGGTGAAGTTCATCGACTTGGCTGCCGCTATGGGCTACGAGTTCTGCTTAGTGGATAACTGGTGGGACCAGAACATCGGACGCGAACGTATTGCCGAACTGTCGAAGTATGCACAGTCGAAAGGTGTTGGCCTGATGCTTTGGTATAATAGTAACGGCCACTGGAACGATGCCCCGCAGACGCCCCGTAATTGTATGGATACGAACATTGCCCGCGACCAGGAGATGGCGTGGCTCAAGTCGATAGGCGTGAAGGGCATTAAGGTAGACTTCTTCGCAGGCGACAAGCAGGAGACGATGAAGCTTTACGAGGACATCCTCTACGACGCCAACCGCTACGGCATCAAGTGCATCTTCCACGGCTGCACCATCCCGCGCGGATGGGAGCGCATGTATCCCAACTATGTGGCTTCGGAGGCTGTGCTTGCCTCGGAGAACGTATTTTTCGGTGAGCATGCTGCCATTCAGGAACCCTTCGAGCTGACGCTGCATCCCTTCTGCCGCAATGCCGTAGGCACGATGGACTGGGGGGGCGTCATCATGAACAAGTATCTCTCGAAGGACAACAAGAGCCGTCACACCCGCAAGACCACCGACGTGTTCGAGATAGCCTCGGCCTTTACCAATCAGACCGCCGTGCAGTGCATTGCCATGCAGCCCAACAATCTTGACGAGTTGCCACAGGTAGAGCTTGACTTCCTTAAGCGCATCCCTACCACATGGACTGAAACCCGTTTCCTCGACGGCTATCCCGGCAAATATGTCATACTCGCCCGCAACGACGGAAAGCAGTGGTACGTGGCGGGACTGAATGCCCTGAAGGAGCCGCTCACGCTGACCCTCGACCTCGCTTCTTTCAACCTCAAAAACCAGTTGGTCGACCAGACCGACAAGAAAGGACGTGTAACAGGCGTACAGATGCTGCCGCTGAAGCTCGACAAGAGGGGTAAGGCGAAAGTCATCTTGCAGCCCAACGGCGGTATCGTCATCTATTAGTTATTCAGACATTTACATTCTTCAAGTTTTTGCTTGTAAGCGAAAGGCCTTTTGCTTGTAGCCGAAAGGTCTTTTGCTTATAAGCACACGGTCTTTTGCTTACAAGCAAAAACCGGTAGGAAGCCTTCTCTGTACCCCCAAAGATACCCCTTCGCACCGTCATCCAGCATCCTTCGTACCGTCATAACGGCTTCTTGGCATCGTTATGACGGCTTTGTCGTAATGCAACAATATTTGTTAAAAAACGCGGAGAATGCCGAGAACTGCTTTAAAATTGTTACCTTTGCAGCCAAAAAGTAAAAAGGTAAAATATAAAAGTTTAGTGTAATGGCACAAGAAGATGTATTTAAGAAAATCGTGAGTCACTGCAAGGAGTACGGTTACGTGTTCCCTTCGAGTGAGATTTATGACGGTCTGGGCGCCGTCTATGACTACGGTCAGATGGGCGTTGAGTTGAAGAACAACATTAAGCAGTACTGGTGGAAGGCGATGACCATGCTCCACGAGAACATCGTGGGTATCGACTCGGCCATCTTCATGCACCCCACCATCTGGAAGGCTTCGGGCCACGTGGATGCTTTCAACGACCCGCTCATCGACAACCGCGACTCGAAGAAGCGCTACCGCGCCGACGTGCTCATCGAGGACCAGATAGCCAAGTACGACGATAAGATTCAGAAGGAGGTGGAGAAGGCCCGCAAGCGCTTCAAGGAGGCATTTAACGAGGAGCAGTATCTGGCCACCTCCCCCCGCGTCTTAGAGATTAAGGAGAAGCGCGACGCCCTGCATGCCCGCTATGCCGCTGCCATGCAAGGACCGGACTTGGAGGAGCTGCGTCAGATTATCCTTGACGAGGAAATCGTATGCCCCATCAGCGGCACGAAGAACTGGACCGATGTGCGTCAGTTCAACCTGATGTTCTCTACCGAGATGGGTAGCACCGCCGACGGTTCGATGAAGATCTACCTGCGCCCGGAGACGGCACAGGGTATCTTTGTCAACTACCTGAACGTGCAGAAGACGGGTCGCATGAAGATTCCCTTCGGCATCGCCCAGATAGGCAAGGCGTTCCGCAACGAGATTGTTGCCCGCCAGTTCATCTTCCGCATGAGGGAGTTCGAGCAGATGGAGATGCAGTTCTTCGTGAAGCCCGGCACCGAGCTGGAGTGGTTTGCCAAGTGGAAGGAGACGCGCATGAAGTGGCACCAGAACCTGGGCTTCGGCGCCGAGAACTACCGTTTCCACGACCACGAAAAGCTGGCCCACTATGCCAACGCCGCTACGGACATCGAGTTCCACATGCCGTTCGGTTTCAAGGAGGTGGAGGGCATCCACAGTCGCACGAACTTCGACCTGTCGCAGCACGAGAAGTACAGCGGCAAGAGCATCAAGTACTTCGATCCCGCTACGAACGAGAGCTACACACCGTTCGTCATCGAGACATCCATCGGTGTCGACCGTATGTTCCTTTCGATTATGTGTCACGCTTTCGAGGAGGAGAAACTCGAGAATGGCGAGACCCGCGTGGTGCTGAAGTTGCCCGCAGCTCTCGCTCCCATCAAGCTGGCCGTGCTGCCGTTGGTGAAGAAGGACGGACTGCCCGAGAAGGCCCGCGAGATTATCGACGACCTGAAGTACCACTTCACCTGCCAGTACGACGAGAAGGACTCCATCGGCAAGCGCTATCGTCGTCAGGATGCAATCGGCACGCCTTACTGCGTCACCGTAGACCACGACACGCTTCAGGACGGTTGCGTCACCCTGCGCTTCCGCGACACCATGGAGCAGGAGCGCGTGAAGATTGAGGACTTGAACAGCATCATCGAGGACAAGGTGAGCATCACCAGTCTGCTGAAGAAGCTGTAAAAAAAATGAAGAGTGAAGAATGAAGAGTGAAGAATTTGCTACCGCTATGGAGAAAAGTTTGAAGAGAAGCACACGAGGAGTATGGTTGCTGGCATGCGCAGCATGCATCATCCTTCAATCTTCATTCTTCATTTCCTGTAGCGAAGAGGACGCCACGGAGGATGAGTATGCAAACTGGCAGGAGAGAAACGAGACGTTCTTTGCTACGCTGCAAGACTCACTGACGAGAGGCAATGGCACCTGGCTGCGTCTGAAGAGTTTCTCGCTTGACCAGACCACTGAGGGTCAGCCTACCGACTACATCTACGCCAAGATGCTTGTGCAGAGCGCAGTGCAGACTGAGAGTCCGAAGTATACCGACTCGGTACGCGTGAGCTATCAGGGTAGCATCCTGCCCACGACCACCTATCCTGAGGGGTATATCTTCGATACCACTGTGTATAATGACTACAATATCGCCACTGCTTCAACTGCGAAACTGCTTACCTCGAATACGGTTGCTGGCTTCTCAACAGCTCTCCAGCACATGCATCGTGGTGACCGTTGGCGTGTTTACATCCCTTACCAGTTAGGTTATGGCAGTACGCCGAAGACAGGTATACCGGCATACAGCACGCTGATCTTCGACCTTACACTTGTCGATTTTAGCCCGGCAGGCGAGAAAATGGCACCTTGGAAATGAAAACGAAAGAGGCGCGGAGATATGTTCTTCGCGCCTCTGACGTTCTGTGATGACCTTGACTTATTGTCTGTTCATCTCATCCTTGATGTGTTTGATTTCTTCTTCCAGCATCCACTTAACCTCAGCCTTCGGCATGCCTTTGAAATCCTTGGTATAGTCGTAGATGACTTGATTGCCGTTGAGCTTGACGGTTCCGGCTGCCTTCTCCTCGTCGCTTTCTTGATTGAACACCGATTGAGCCACATTGGCATTGGGATAGGTCTCGGTCATGATGACTGATATGCACTTCGAATCGTCTGACGAACCGTCGAAAGTATAAACACCATGGGCGGTCGACTTGTAGCCGAGTACGGTTGCCGTGTAGTCGATAATGAGCTGGTTGCCCATGTCCTGTAAGGAAGCGTCAAGTGTGCCTCTGCCTTGTTCGGCGGCCTGCTCAAGGTCTTCCAAAGTGGGGTCGTCGTCACTGCCGCAGGCACTGAAAGTCAACATTCATCCTAATGTGATGAGACAAAGATAGAAATACTTTTTCATTTTCTCGTTTTTAAAAATTAGTGAATAATAGTAAGATAACGCGTATAAATGTAATTCTTTTTTGTAAAACAACAAACAAAACGGAAAGAAATTTGCTTTGAAGAAAAAAAATCACTATATTTGCCGAAAAATACTGATGTAATGCAAAAATACGCTGACTATATTTCAAAAATTGAGATCGACTCGCTTTGGAGCGGAAAGAAACACATCGTGTGGGAACTGAACCCACGGGTGAACATCCTGAGCGGCATCAACGGTGTGGGTAAGAGCACTATATTAAATAAGGTGGTGCGCGGACTGGCCGCAGGCGGCGAATTTCCCTCTCACATGCTCAAGGGCGTCAAGCTCAATGTGGTGCCTGAGGACGCAAAGTGGATTCGCTACGACATGATACGCTCGTTGGACAGCAACCTGCAGCAGACGCTCAGCGAGGGCGAAGGCTTTATTCGTCAGGCACTCTCGGCACTGGCCGGTGTGGGTGGCGGTTCTCTGCTCGATATCCAGCTCTACAACCTGCAGCGCAAGTATCTTGATTACCAAGTGAACATAGGCAATCGCATCATTGCTGAGCTGCAAGAGGGCAACGCCGAGGCTGCACAGCACTTGTCGCAGAAGAAGAAGCGTTTCCAAGACATGATCGACGAGCTGTTTGCCGATACGGGCAAGCACATCATCCGTACTGAGAACGAGATACGCTTCACCCAGATAGGCGAGGTGCTGCTGCCTTACCAGCTCAGTAGCGGCGAGAAGCAGTTGCTGATTATCCTGCTGACGGTGCTCGTTGAGGACGACCAGCCATACGTGCTCTTCATGGACGAGCCCGAAGTAAGCCTGCACATTGAGTGGCAGAAACGGCTCATCGACCTGGTGCTTGAGCTGAACCCGAACGTGCAAGTGATTATGACCACCCACTCGCCCGCCGTCATCATGGACGGATGGACCGATGCAGTGACCGAGGTGACAGACATAACCGTTTAGCCCCCATGAGCCTCATTAGCCCCATTAGCCCCATTAGCCCCAATTAGCCTCAAGATTCAATGAGCAGCAAGTTAAAGGACAACATCAACAGCCGGTACTTTCAGGCGGCCAACGCCATGAGGCCGAAGCAGCAGCGACGCAGGATTGTAGCCTACGTCGAGAGCTACGACGACATCTATTTCTGGCGCACGGTGCTCAGCCAGTTTGAGGACGAGCACCGTTACTTTGAAGTGATGCTGCCCTCGAAGCTCAACCTGACGCGAGGCAAGAAGTCGGTGCTGATGAACTTCACCTCGCAACTCGGCGACAGCATGATTGCCTGCGTCGATGCCGACTACGACTATCTGTTGCAGGGCTGCACCCACACGTCGAAGCAGATATTGGAGAGCCCCTACGTGTTCCATACCTATGTCTACGCCATAGAGAACTACCAGTGCTATGCCCCGTCGTTGCACGATGTCTGTGTGGCGGTGACGCTGAACGACCACCGCATCTTCGATTTCGGTGAGTATTTCCGGCAGTTCTCCGAGATTATCTTCCCACTCTTCGTCTGGTCGGTCTGGGCCTATCGCACAGGCAACTATCCCCATTTTACGCTCACCGACTTCAACCGCATCACCGATCCGGGAGGCTTCAGCGTGCAGGAGCCGGAGGCTTCGCTACAGAAAATACGGCGCAAGGTGCAGACCAAGCTTCGTGAGCTGCAGCGAAAGTACCCCGGCAACAAAGAGGCATACCTGAAGTTGAAAGACGAGATAAAAGCTTTAGGCGTCACGCCGCAGACCACCTATTTATATATACAGGGCCATCATCTGTTCGACACGATCGTGGCCCCCATCATGGCAAAGGTGTGCCGAATACTGCAGCAGGAACGGCAGAACGAGATCTACCATGCTCAGGCCCACCATACGCAGAAGCGAAACGAAATGTCCTGCTACGAGAACTCGCGGCAGGACATCAAGACGATGCTCAAGAAAAATACAGGCTATATGCTGTCGGAGCCTTTCCGACGACTGCAGGACGACGTGCGTAAGTATTTCACGCCGTGCGCTCAAGGAAGCGAGCCATGAGCCATTCGTTCTGTTCGGGAATGGTCATGTGGCTGTTGTCCAGCTCCAGTGCGTCGTCGGCCTTGCGCAGTGGCGACACCTCGCGGTGCGAGTCGATATAGTCGCGCTCCTCCACATTCTTCAGTATCTCGTCAAAGTCGGCGGGCATGCCTTTCTGCAGCAGTTCGTCATAGCGGCGCTGGGCACGCACCTCGGCCGAGGCTGTGACAAAAATCTTCAGCTCGGCATCGGGAAATACCGTTGTTCCGATATCGCGGCCGTCCATTACTACGCCCCCTCCCTTACCCATCTGCTGTTGCTGGGCCACCATGGCGGTGCGAACGAAGGGTAGGGCAGCGATGGGACTCACATGGTTCGACACCTCGAGAGTACGGATTTCCTTCTCCACGCACACATTATTTAAAAAGGTGTCGGGGCGGCCCGTCTCCTCGTTCAACTGGAAGGTGATGTGTATGAGCGGCATCTGCCGTTCCAGCTCTTCGGTCTGGATGCTTCCGTCGGCAGCTATCAGCCCCTGCTTCAGGGCATAGAGCGTAACACTGCGGTACATGGCACCTGTGTCCACATAGATATAGCCCACTTTGCGGGCAAGGTCCTTGGCCATAGTGCTCTTTCCGCACGATGAGTGGCCGTCGATGGCAATGGTGATTTTCTTCATAATGAATAACTAATGTTTAAGAGCAGCGAGGTCGAACTGACGTGGTATTTTGCATAGGCCACATGGAGTTTGAAGCGTTCTAACGTGATGCCCCCGCCAAGCGACAGGGCTGCGCCGTGCGAGCTTTCACCCTCGTCGCCGCTGCTGATCTTCATCTCGGTGGCGCGTAGGGCATTGTAGCCAGCGGCTAAGTAGCACTGCTGGCCCAACAGGAGGTCGGCACCCAGTACGAGGTGCTTGCCGATGCCATACTGCCAGTCGTTCAGTCGTACCAGCGTGGCCGAGAATCGCAGTGGCGACCCGATGAGTCGCTTCGTGACGCCGAGCTGCAGGTCGAGTGGCATGCGCTCGAAGTCGTCCTCGTATGCCGTGAGCTGTCCGCCCAGGTTGCGTGCTACGGCCGAGACGCTCCATTCCGTTTCCGCATGGTAGTAGTTCAGACCCACGTCGACACAGGCAGCCAGCGAGTTGTATTGTCCGATGTATGAACCGGCGAGCTTACCCGTGATGCCACCTGAGAAATAGTCAGAAAGTGCGTATGCAAACGTGCCGCCCAGTGCGATGTCCTTGGCATTGAACGTGCCCGTCTGCTCGCCCACGGTGTTCATCTCCTTCATTTCACCGTATTTGATGAACCTTCCGCTTACGCCCCATGTGCCTCTCTCGCCGGCAGCGCGCAGAAACGATGCACTGGCAGTCACCGAGCCTTCCATATAGGTCATCATGTTCAGGTTCAGTGTCTTGTCTGCTACATTATTGACTAAGGCCGGGTTGTGGAAAATGAGTGTTGCGTCGTCTTCCTGAATAGTGATATTATCGCCTCCGAGAGCCGCCACGTGGGCACTCACCGGTAAACGTAAAAAGTTGAACACGGTCTGGCTTTCCTGCGCTGTTGTCAGCAGGGCAAACGAAAAGGCAAGAACGGTCAAAACAACTCTATTCATTTAAATCTTCTAAATTTTTGTGCAAAGATACACATTTATTGTGAATTGTCGGTCGCGATTTGTAATTTATTTCCTACTTTTGCAGTCGGTTTACGTTATTATAACGGAACTTCAGCCTTTTTATTATGGAAATCAAGAAGAGTTCGAAGGCCGATTTGGAACATTTGCGCCCGCAGGGATTCCTTTTGGGATTCGTGTTAGTGTTGGCGTGCCTCTTCGTGGCTTTCGAATATTCGGTAAGCCCCGACGACCCTCTCGACGACCCCGATTTGCTGGAACAGTTTGCCAGCGATCCGGAGCTGTCGCCACTCATGCGCCCCGAAAACGAACTGGCGTTGGCTCCGAAGGCCGAGCCCGAGCCCACCGTGAAGCTCAAAATTGTCGAGAATGACGTTCAGCAAGAGCTACGTCAGCCCGAGGAACCTGTAGAGACCGACCTTGACAGCGACATGAACGAAACCGAGGACGATCAGGACGACCTTCAGAAGGAAGACGAGCCGGAAAAGGTCGAAATACGCATTGTTGAGGATATGCCCCAGTTCCCTGGCGGTCCGATGGAGTTCATCAAGTGGCTTACTCGCAATCTGAAGTACCCGCCTGCTGCTCAGCGACTAAAAGTGCAGGGAAGGGTTGTGGCCGAGTTCATCGTCAACAAAGACGGTAGCGTGACCGATGTGAAGGTTGTGAAATCGCTTCATTCTGACTGCGACCGCGAAGCCCTGCGCGTGCTCAGCATGATGCCTCGTTGGACGCCTGGCATCGAGAACAACCAGCCCTGCCGCACTAAAGTCTGTATCCCCATCGTCTTCCGCTTATGATTGTTCTGCCTGTCCACAACTCATTCGTCCCTGCTCCCCAGCAAAACATTTGTCCCCTAACTCCCCCACGCTCGAGCTTTGCTCGCTTTGCTTACAAAGAACTTCCTCTAACTTCCCCTAACTTCTTAAAAAAATGTTCCCCTCAGACGAAATCCTCCAAAAAGTCAACGACGCGCTCGACGCACTTCCCTACGATCGTCGTCCGTCCTCGCTCTACGAGCCCATCAGTTACGTGCTCTCACTTGGCGGCAAGCGCATCCGTCCCGTGCTCATGCTCTTAGGCTACAACCTGTTTCGCGAAGATCCCGAACGCATCATGATGCAGGCACTGGGCCTCGAGACCTATCATAATTATACCCTGCTCCACGACGACCTCATGGATCAGGCCGACCTGCGACGGGGCCACCAGACCGTGCATCGTCGCTGGGATGCCAACACGGCTATCCTCTCGGGCGACTCGATGCTCGTGCTGGCCTATCAGCGCATGGCCCAGTGCGATGCCCGACATCTGCCTGCCGTGATGCAGCTGTTTACCGAGACGGCTCTCGAGATTGGTGAGGGCCAGCAGTACGATATGGACTTCGAGACGCGCAACGACGTGACCGAGGACGAATACATCGAGATGATCAGGCTGAAGACCAGCGTGCTCCTGGCCTGTGCACTGAAGATGGGTGCCATCCTGGCCGATGCCTCTGACGAGGATGCCCGCCTGCTGTATAAGTTCGGCGAGAAGGTAGGACTGGCCTTCCAGTTGCAGGACGATCTGCTCGACGTCTATGGCGACCCCGCCGTCTTCGGTAAGGCCATTGGCGGCGACATCACCTCGAACAAGAAGACCTACATGCTTATCAACGCCATCAATCGTGCCAATGCCGAACAGCGCAGCGAGCTGATGCACTGGATCAATGCACGCGACTTCGACCGTCAGGAGAAGATTGCTGCCGTGACGAGCCTCTACGATGCTATCGGCATACGCCAGCTGTGCGAACAGAAAATCAACTCCTATTTCGATGAGGCCCTTCTCTATCTCGACCAAGTCAGCGTGAGCGACGAGCGCAAGCAATACCTGCGCCAGTACACGGCCGAAATGATGAAGCGCGAATCATAATACACCTCCCATGTTCAACCTGATTGATACCCACGCCCATCTCGACGGTACTGAATACGATCAGGACCGTGAGGCTGTTATAGGGCGTGCCCGTGAGGCCGGCATCGCTGCCGTCTTACTCCCTGCCATCGACCTGCCGTCAACTCAGCGCGTTCTCGAGCTTAGCCGGCAGCATTCCGGCTATCTCTATCCTATGCTGGGCCTGCATCCCGAAGAGGTGCGTGCCGACTATCGGGAGGTGCTCGCGCAGCTCAAACAGCAGCTGCATGCCGTTCAGCCCACCCCTTTTATCGCCATTGGCGAGGTGGGACTTGATTATTATTGGAGCCGGGAGTTCGAGAACGAGCAGCTGGCTGCCTTCGAGGAACAGGTGCAATGGAGCGTGGAGACCCGCCTGCCACTGATGATCCACTGTCGCAAGGCCCAGAACGAGATGGTGCGCCTGTTGCGTCACTACGAAAAGGAGCTGCCCGGTGGTGTGTTCCACTGTTTCACCGGCAACGAGATTGAAGCCGCAGAACTGCTGCAGTTCGACCGTTTCGTCCTTGGCATCGGTGGCGTGCTCACCTTCAAGAAGTCGAACCTGCCCGCTACGCTCACTTCTGTCGTACCCCTCGACCGTATCGTCCTCGAAACCGACGCGCCCTATATGGCACCTGTACCCATGCGCGGACAGCGCAACGAGCCTGCCTTCGTGCTTCGCGTTGCCGAAAAACTCGCTGAAAGTTACGGAGTTACGCTGCAAGAGATTGCCCATCGCACCAACGATAACGTAAGGCGCGTGTTCGGTGTGCTGTAACAGGCCATAGCGAAACGAGTGCAATTAAAACCTATACCGACTTTCCCGTTTATATTAATGCTCCATCCGCCTACTCTGTCTGACGAGGTGAAAGACGAGCCTGTTTGCGTAGCTTTTCCATCAGAAGTGAGGGTCAAGGTTGGCGTTTCAAGAACAGAACCATCATCTTTGTAAATTGTACAATACCATGTTCCTGATAAGTCGGGTAGTTTTACTTGGGTCGTAAACGTTTTTTCACCACCGTAGTATGTCTGCCCATATGCCTCAACGTATGCGCGGTAAGAATAAGTTGTGCCAGACTCAAGTCCACTAATCGTAATTGTTTGAGTACGCCTAAATAGCCCATTAAGAGAAATTCGTGGATAAAATTAGGCGAATTATGCTAATTCGTTTCTAAAGACAGGTCGCGCAGCTATTCGCTGAATAGTTACATCAGAAAAGGGCGGAAAAGTTTGGCAGCACAGATAATTCTCTAATGCAAGTGCCCCAGCTCTGGCGGACCCGCACCAGAACGAACGCAACTATTTGTTGTTATTATTATACTGTTCTTGCTCTTTCCTAATCCTCTGCTTTATATCGCTCCATTCAACATTCTCGTACATATAGGGCATTGCCTGCAGGTCAGCATCGGCAAAATAGGCCATGCTCAATAACGCACGGAACTCAGAACCGTCAGGATATTTCTTCTTGTAGAATTGAAGGAGTTCGTCGAATGTATAATGTTGCAGTAGAAAAAAATGTCAATAAAGTCTTTTTTTATCCCACGGCCAATGACTGCGTTTACCTTCATAGCAGCAATGTCCTTAGGCGATGCCATCCGAATGTCACCTTCAATGACAGCATCGTCTATCCAAGGGTAATCATAGTTTACAATGTCCACTTTGACATTCTGGATGTTATAAACTTTTATCCGTTTTGTAGCCGAAAGTGTTTGTATATGCCCCACTTCTTCTCTGATGGCTTCAGTCAATTCATCAACATTCTCTGTGGTATGGCCAAAGAAATCAAGGTCTACAGACCTTCTGTGTCCATACTGCAATGCGAGAGCCGTACCTCTTACAAGGCGCATGTCACTAAGAATGGGCAGGCGCATCAAGGTTTTCAGGAGTTCCAGAGTGTCGGGTTGTACTGTCTGAAGTGATAGCATCGGTAATCTTCTTCGTTGGTGTGTGAGATGTTGCAAATAAAGGAAAGGCAGACGGGGTCAAGCGAACGCATCTGTTTGCATTCGCTGACTATACGGCTAAGACCGTAGTACTTGTTGATGAGCTGCCAGTCAGCCATCTGACCATACTCAAGTACACGCTGAATAATGTATGGCGCGTTTCGGTCCATCGACAGCTCTGCCGGGTCGATATCCCAGAACAGATATTTCGAGAATCTGTCTTGCCATTCAGGATTGTTCTTTTCCATAATCATGTCTCTCCAACGGCAGACGTTCTTGCTTAATGCAAGCGACCGGAGGTCGAGCGCGAAAACGTCTTTCTCATATATAAGACCGCCCGCCGCCCACGAATGGACAAACTGAGCGATGGCACAAAACTACACAAATTTTCGCAATTCACCTCAGCAATTTCCAAAAATCTTCAAAAAGAGATAAAGATTTAACCGATTTTACGACAATACGGGCAGAAAAGGTCGCGAGAATGAAAAAAAACTCCGCATGTCTGGCAAATACTGATTCAATCAATTGAACAACGTAGTTCGGAAATCAGTCAACGTCAGTTCAGAAATCAATCAACGCTCGATTGTGATACAAAGTCGACGAGTTTGTTGAACAAAGTCGACGAGTTTGTCTAACAAAGTCGACGAGTTTGTATTTTGATGCAGGCTCCATTGGTGATGAAGTAGGCTTTCAAAGAGCTATTAGGACATGTTGGCACTTTATGCAAACTATCCGAAGGCAGGGATGGTTCAGAGAGAATTGGTATTGCGGTTCCTTTGTAGTTTTGAGGCTGAGTGGCTGTGGTCTTGGCCTTGATTTTTGAAAATTAGTTAAAAGAAAGAAAAATCGCGCCCCATCATTCGATGGTTCACGATTTTATTTGTACCTTTGCACCCGCTTTTGAGTAAAGCGAAGAAAAATGGGCAAGTGTCGTTGCCAGTGAGTGCAGAAAGTTCGCTTTCTGCCGAGCGCAGCAGACACTCGCGTGTTTTCGAAGAAAAATGGGCAAGTCCTGTACGGCCAGCTCCCTCGGAATCCTCCAGGACGGGAACGTAGCAAAGGTACTTGGTTGTAGCGGCGCGATACAGACCGCTTGCCCACCCGCCTCTTTAGCTCAGTTGGCCAGAGCACGTGATTTGTAATCTCGGGGTCGTTGGTTCGAATCCGACAAGAGGCTCAGAAAAAGAAGAGGGAACACCGATTTTTGAGTGTTCCCTCTTCTTCTTTTACTTTACATAGAACTTTTGCCCGTTTACTATCTGTAACCCTTTCTGCATGGAGTTGATGCGCTGTCCTTGGAGGTTGTAGAGGGTCAGCGGATTTTCCCGGTTGGCAGGGCGGCTAATCAAGAATAAAGTTGTACCTTTGCAGCATGGATCATACAAAGCTGCTTCGTGCCATCCTTCCGGATGTGCTTATCGACAACTTCGACGTTG